>OHAH01000094.1_pt1 | contig 65434 bp, 48 predicted proteins | sample 1577071 | NCBI WGS metagenome assembly OHAH01 (sample SAMEA3541520, study PRJEB24748) | human gut metagenome | biome: human gut; feature: human-associated habitat; material: faeces | place: China | collected 2012 | reverse complement strand
TCTGCTTTATGACTATCACGGACAAAATGGTTTATCAATGGGATTTGTCTAAAGGGTATGAAGAAAGAACGCCTTTTGCTCATGGATTCCCCAAACTACCGGTTCTCTATGCTTATCGTCCTGAACCTTATTGCAAAAAGATAAAGACTTTCCGTGTCCGGTTGGAGAAACTGTTATCTAATTATGCCGACTGTATTGACTATCATTTCTTTCCGTTGCTGAAATTAGTCGGTAGTGTAGCCGGATTTGCTGGCAAAACAAAAGATAGGATAGTCAAATTGGAAGATGGTGCGGATGCTCAATACTTGACGTGGAACCAAGTTCCTGAAACAATTCGTTTTGAAGCCGAAACGCTTACGAACAACGCTTATGATATGTCTAACACTCCACGTATTTCTTTTGAAACCTTGAAAGGTGTTGGCAAGGCTTCCGGCACCGCTTTTCGTTTCATGTTTATGGGTGCGCATATGAGCGTAAGTAATCATGCGGAAGTGATAGGGGAGTTTCTGCAACGAAGGGTTAATTTCCTTGTTTCTGCTTTAGGAGCGATTAATCCAACTGAGTTCAATAAGGCATCACAGACGATTGATATCGAGACAGACTTGGTTCCTTTTATGATTGATGACTTAAATGACAAGGTTACTACCGCTGTTTCTGCCGTCAGTGGTGGAGTATGGTCCAGGCGTGAGGGGATTATGTTTGCTGGAAATGCTGATAGAATTGATGAAGAGTTGAAAGAAATCGAGGAAGAACAGAGTTTGAAAAATGAAAAGGTGATTCCTGCTACAAAAGAATGACTTTTGGTTAATTGTGAATAGATAGCGGAGCTTTTCAGTCCCGCTTTTTTCTTGTGCATAATTCGATATTATAAAATATTTATGCTATAATAGTTTTATAATTCAAAATTATTTAGTACTTTTGTATCAAATGAACAACGTATGAGAATAGTATCACATAAAAAGCTGAAAGATTTCTATGAAACCAAAGGTTATGAAGATTCACGCATAGCCTTAGAGCGTTGGTATGATATAACAGAAAAAGCCGAATGGAAAAATTTGTCTGATATAAAGGTTGATTTTCTTTCTGCTGACTATGTAGGCAACCAACACTACGTTTTCAATATCAGAGGCAACAACTATCGGTTGGTTGTCGTTGTTAAGTTTACAATTGGGTACGTCTTCATTCGCTGGGTTGGTACTCATAAAGATTATGATAAAATAGATTGTTCAACCATTTAAGATATAGGATATGAATAAAGTAACGAAAGAACAATATGAATTTGCACTGGCGAGAATAGAGGAACTTTTGCCATTGGTTGATGACAACACCCCTGCAAACGATAAGAATGCAGTGGAGCTCACTGTTATGTCCGATATAGTGATTGCTTACGAGAAGGAGCATTATCCGATAGAAAAGCCGACCGTTGCGAAATTGATAGAATTATCTCTTGAAGAAAAGGGGATGACGCAGAAACAACTTGCCGGTGAGATCGGAATAAGCCCTTCACGTGTTAATGACTATCTTTCTGGACGTTCGGAGCCAACATTGAAGATAGCAAGACTTCTTTGTCGGGTGTTGAATATTCCTCCAGCTGCAATGCTTGGATTTTAAACAGAAAAATATAATACTAAGTATAAATTTCATTTTGATACTATGAGTGAAATAAAGATTGGTAATGATGATTTTATCCTTTATATAAGGAAGAATCAGAGGGCAGATGGGTTGATGTCTAAAACAAAGAATGATAGACTTGGTCGGATGATATGGGAATTTATTAGAGATAATAAATTCGGAAAGAAAGTTTCAGAGGATAGTGTTTCTTGCATTTGGAATCCTATAGGATGCAATGATGATGGCTTTGGACTTCCTAAAAATGCAACCCAGTTTTATATTGATACTTCAAAACTGGAAGTTATTTATGATGAATTGTATCTAATGTCTCAAAGATAAGTTTTTATAAATTCAAAATGTAGCCGTGTTCCTTTATTAGTTCACGGCTTTTTTTATTCTATTTCTTCACAATCTCTTCTTGGTGAATTCTACACCATCTAATTATTTCCCTTCCACTTACTTACTTCCTACTTTTATACCGTATTCACGACAATGGTTCTATTGTCGTGAATAGGAAGCTTAAATATTTACTAATCATCTGTATTGGTGGTATTTTTACTTCTGCAAATTGAAGCTCAAATTTTAATTCATACAGTATGACAATTTTAGAACAAATCTTAGCGGGCCTCCAAACCAAGTTTACTGGGGTGGATGCTGCTATTCTCACCCGAATTGCCACTAAAAAGGCAGAGGGTGTAACGGACGAGACAAAGGTAAACTCTATTGTTGAGGGTATTAGCTTTTCGGACGTGTTAAATTCTTATGGTGATTTTCGTGCAGGGGATGCTACCCGTACTTCTGTTCAGAACTACGAGAAGAAGCATAACCTTAAAGACGGTAAGCCAATCGAGAATCCCAATCCTAACCCAAATCCGAAGCCAGAAGACAAGAAAGATGATGTACCTGCATGGGCACAAGCTTTGATTGATTCAAATAAGAATCTTTCGACTGAACTTTCCGCTTTAAAGCAAGAAAAATTACAGGCTACCCGGCAGGAGCAGATTATGGCAAAGGCAAAGGAGTATGGTATTCCCGAAAACTACGCCAAACGATGCGCCATTAAGGACGATGAGGACTTGGACGCATACTTCAAGGACTTGAAGCAGGAGTTCGCAAATGACGGCTTCAAAGGCGTAACCCCTCCCGAATCAGCAGAAACGAAGATTGAGAAAGAAAACGAATCTATCGCAGGTATGATTTCGGAAGGAACAAAAGAAATTGTTGAATCTAAAAAGTAAAATTTATGGCAGCAGGTACTAAGTATAACTTAACCCCGGAATACAAGCCGGAAGAGTTTTACCGTGTAGAAACGGGTGTCAGAAAGAGCGGACCGTGGAAGTTGGATATTACCAACCTCGTAGTAGGTTCTACTCTTCCTGTATTCACCCCAGTACAAGCGGACTTAAAGAAACGGACACTCGTTCCCGTCCGTAATGTGAGAGTTATTGAGGCATACGCTACCGGAGAAACCGCTTTGTCTATCAAGATAGCAAAGGATTCTCTGGCTTATGTGGGCATGTTTATCGGAAGCGGAAAGAAAGGTGCGGAAGTAGCATCTATTGACAAGTCCAATAAAGCCTACGATGTATTAACCATCAAAGCGGCTTTCGGAGAAAATATCGCTAAGGATGCGGTTCTTTTTGAGGCTACCGCAGTGGGTGGTACAGTGAAGAAGAACACTGCTAACTTCGTTCTTTACGATGCAAAGAAGGTGGAAGAAGGAGCATTTTTACCAACTCTATTGATGCAGGCTTATGAAGTAAAGGAAAGCAAGCTGGTTCTTCCTATTCATGAACTGGATAAGGTCGGTCTGACTTCTCGTTTCCAGTTTGAGTATTAATCATTAAAAAGTAGAGTTATGAATTTGACTATACAGACTTTATTCACAGATCCTAATATCGTTCAAGCGATTATTGACCGTGTCCTCCAATTGAGATTGGATACAATCTATTGGAAGCAATACGGAGATTTCTTGGAAACCAAGCAACGTGTTTTCAAAACTTATTTGGGAACAGTTACAGGTGTCGTTGCCGGTTCCATCCTTGGCAAGAATGACCAGAAGCCCATTCGTGAAAGACGCTCACTCGGAGAAGGTGTAACTGAAATCGCTTATCTGGGCGACCGTTACCAAATGGACATTGAACGCTTGTCTCAGTTGCAAGATATTATTGATAAGTTTAATGCCGCCAATACTGCCGACCAGCGTACAATCTTGCAAGAAATCATTGATTTTATCGTTGATGATTACCGCCAAATCCTGCTTGCTCCGCACAAGCGTATGGATATTATCGTTCCCGAATTGTTGATGACTGGTAAGGCGCAGGTTCATTTGGCCGATAATAAGGAAAACATCGAATTGTTGGACATCGAGTTACCGTTCCACTTCCTTACTCCTGATGCTTCAGCAAAGAATGTATTTATCTCTTACTTGCAGCAGGAGATTCAGAAATTGAAAGCCAAATACGGTGTGTTCTCCAAGATGATTATGTCTCGTGGTACGTTTATGAAGAACATTGTAGGTGCTTCCGAGTTCGGGGATAAGTTCAAGATGATTCTTGGTGAGCGTGAGTTTATGGTTAATGCCGGATTGGTTACAGACCAAATGGCATCCAGCGTATTTACAGGTATCGGTCTTCCGGCAATTGAAATCAAGGAAGATTATGTAGAAAATCAGGCAGGCGAGAACGTACAGATTTATCCAGATGACCGTATCACTCTGTTGCGTACCGATAAGGTGATGAAGATGCGCCACCATAAGCCGTATGTAATGACTGATCCCGTTCCGGGACGTTCTTACAATACTTCTGAAGGCCAGATGTCTGTATGTAACTATCGTGACGAAGAAGGTAGATACATGGAATACACCGCTGAATGGATTCCTGAGTTTACCGCTCCGAACAAGATTGTGAATTTCGATTTATCAACCATGAACGCTGTCCCGGAGGGATAAGGAGGATTCTATGAAGATTAAAGTGATTGATATTTTCCGCGACAAGTTTACTGGTGAAGTGTACAATCCGGGTACAATCCTCGATTTTGAAGACGAAACCCGCGTGAAAGACCTTTCGGAACGCAAACTTGCCGAAGTTATTGAAGAGAAGAAAGCCTCTAAGGGGATTTTTCTCTTCGAACAGGAGTTTGAAAAGAAAGACGTTGTAGAAGCATTGAAGTCTATTGGTGTATCTGTAACTGCAAATATGAGGGAGGGAACACTTCTTTCTAAAGCAGGAGAACTGGACGAAGAAAAGACTTCTGCTTTGAAAGAAGCATTAGGTATCGAGTGATGACGGTAAACGGCTACATACAACAGAAGTTCCAGACCTTCGGCATTCAATTGTCGGAAGCTGACCTTTTGGATATGTGTCTGAACTCGAAGATAAGCGGAGAGGGTGAGATAGCCCCCGATAACCATACTCGTGTACACGTATCTATCGCTCGGTTTATCCCCTCTCTATTACTTCGTGCTACATCAATCAGTGAAAGCGGATTTTCCATGTCCTGGAATATTCAGGGCGTCAAGGATTACTATTCGTTACTGTGTAAGCAGTACGGTTTGAAAGACGAGTTGAGCAACAAACCTAAAAGCACTTTCTTATGATATTCGCCCCACACATATTACAAGTAAAGGTAATCACTCCAATGGATAAGGATGAGTTTGGCAGACCCATTCCCGGAACTGGTGGTGAGAGCTGGCAGGATATATGCAAGTGCCGTTGTGATGACAACACTACGAAAGAGTTTTCTTCTGACAATGGCTCTGTATATCGTCCTAATTTCCATGTAGTGTGCGAGAAGAGAATCACGATTAAGGCGGGTAGTGAAGTTCGCTGTATGGATGGTGAGAACGTGCGAGGTCAAGGCGAGGTTTACGCGGTGAAGAATACAAACTGCTTTAACTACTCGGAATTATGGATGTAAAAGTTGATTTTGATTTTTCAGATTTCGAGCCATTTATAGAGGAAGGTGAAACCGAATTTCTTGAAGTTGTAGATAAAGTTGGTTATGAAGCTGATGAATACGATAAAGAACATGGAAGCTATACCGATAGAAGTGGTACTCTGCGTAAATCGAATAAACATACTGCATCAAAAGAAGGCTTGGAACTCTATAATGATGCTACCGCTCCTAATGGTTATCAGTACGCATCTAAGGTTGAAGGTCATGGATTTATGGTCAGGAGTGAAGGTGCTTTATTTGCTTATAAACGATTAAAGGAGGAATTTGAATAATGATAACACCGCAAACCATAGGGAATATACTTCATCGGGATTGCAAAGCTCTTGGTATAAACGAGATATATGTTGTCTTTGAAGGTGATGACAGTAAAAGTGAAGATTTTCCACATATAGACCCTGAAAAGGGATTGGAAAGAGAAATGATAATCATCCATGTGAAAAAGCAAATACCAAGTAAATACTGGAAGAATAGCTTTAATGAGGTGAATATATTCGTACCGCGCATTCAGGGTTATTCTAACCGTATAAGATTGGCAGAACTCGAAAGGCAAGCCAACAAGCTGTTTGATGATGTGGTAAGTTCCTATGACTGTACAACCTATCGTTATTCTATTGATTCAATCGGTACGGAAGCGGACACAGCTTTGAAGTGTCATTATGTGAATGTTAGAATTTTATTTAATGTATTAAATGTAAAATAGTATGATTACAGCAGTAGAAATAGACGAACTGTATTATGCAGAACCTATTGCAACTGTCGCAGACAAGTCAAAAGGTCTGACAGGTGCAGAGGTTGCCGCAATTCTGAAAAATGCAGCAACGAAGCAGGTGAAGAATGTGCATGGTGATACATTCCAGTATGAGGAAACAGAGGCCAATACCACAAAGTATAAAAATGCTTTGAATGGTGAATATTATCGTGAAATAACTGAACCGGGAGAAGTGAAAATTAACTTCACTATTGGTGAGTACGATTACGAAACTAAAGCAGATTTGCAAGGTGGAAAAGCCACTGAAAAGTCTTGGGAAAGGGGAAAGCATAAGACTATCCACAAATGTATCATCGGCAAGACAAAAGACGGTGTATATGTTGTATTTCCAAAAGCGACTATCAATGGACGTGGTGCTAATACAGATAAAGCTATTGGATTGGCAGTAACTGCATCTCCGTTGACTACCGGAATAGAAGGCTTGGCTTCTGAAAAATGGTTCGATGAATCGGAAGTTGTAGCGCCAGAAGGTTGATAGTTTTGATAAAAAAGATTGATTAACAGAAAGGGATGGCAGTAAAATTTCATCCCTTTTTAAAAAGGGGCAATGATGAATAAGGGTTCAAAGATAGTATCAGCTTCGATAATTGGGGCAGATTTCGTGAATGTTACGGTAAACGGCAAGTGTTACACAGTTTTTTCGCCAACGGTGCATAAACTGGCTGGTGCCGGTATGTACCTTTCTGATTTTGGGAATGAACAGGATTTGAAAAGTATTCTTAGAGGTATCAATAACTCTGACGGCGTAGCACATGCACTTTCCTGGCTTGTGAAAGACGATGATAGCCTATTTGAAGAATTATCTCAAGGAACTTTGGATGAACTCGTAGACGCTATCAGTGAGGCTTATTCTCTTATCTCGGTGGAATCTTTTACGAAGCTATCAACTTTGGCGAGGAACGTGTCGAGTCTGGTAGCAAAGCAGAAGTAATCGGAAACGATTGCTTTCTTGGACAGATTGCATCGTTCATTGAAAATCTGCATCTGTCGTATCGGGAAGTGGTTTATGAAATACCATATAGAAACTTGGTTATCATGCAAAAGGATAAGCTGCATGTGGTGTATGGAGAGAGGGTGAAAAAAACATCTGGAAAGGAATTAATAAATCGTAGAGGAAGGAAATAGGCATGGCCAAACTATATTTTAAGGTAGCAAGTGACTGGGAAGAAGTTGTAAGGCTCCGTAATGAGATTGAAAGGCTCAAACAGGCCTTAAAGGGCATGGATAGTACACAATCCCCTGCTACTTTCAAGTCTCTTAATACCCAGTTATCTACATCCACTCAACGCATGAATGAGTTGGTGACTAATGCTGCGAAAGCTGGTGCCGAAATGGAGAATGGTTTCAAAAAGAAAATCTTCGATGCCTCCCAGGTAGTGAATGGTTTCACAGAGAAGATTCTTGCTCAAAAAGCGGTAGTTAAGGATATTGAAGCGGATGTAAAACGACTTGGGGATGCTTATCGTATAGCATTGAAAAGGAATCCGTTATCAGCAAATAGCAAGTTAGAAGAATACAATGCTGCCCGCAAAGCTCTTGATGAAGAAAAGGCGGCTTTATTTGGATTAACCCAACAACAAGCCGAAGCGCGTCTTTCCGTAAAGAAACTTCGGGATGAATACGCCCTTTACAATGATAATGCTAAGGAAATCGTAGAAAGTAACAACGGTATCGCTATTTCTTGGAAGAAAGCATTAGCGGTTATTGGTGGTGCTGGAGTATTAAAGGCATTAGGTTCTGAAATGATTCGTGTTCGTGGAGAATTTCAATCCATGCAGACTGCTATTGAGACTATGGTTGGAAAGGATATGGCAGGGCAACTGATTCCGCAAATCAAGGAGCTGGCTAAGATTTCTCCACTTACTATGTCAGATATGGTTGGAGCAGAAAAGATGATGCTTGGATTTAACATACAAGCAGAAGACACTATCAAATACTTGAAAGCCATTAGTGATATTTCTATGGGGGAATCCAGTAAGTTCAATTCGCTGACTTTGGCATTTTCACAGATGTCAGCAGCGGGTAAACTTATGGGGCAGGATTTGAATCAAATGATAAACGCTGGATTCAACCCGTTACAGATTATCTCCGAAAAGACCGGAAAATCTATTGCAACTTTGAAAGATGAAATGTCTAAAGGGGCTATTTCCGCAGAAATGGTACAACAGGCATTCATTGATGCAACTTCTGCTGGAGGTAAGTTCTATAATATGTCTGAAAATGCTTCAAAGACTATCAATGGTCAGTTGTCTATGATGCAGGATGCTTTGGATAACGCTTTCAATGAAATGGGACAGAAGTCGGAAGGTGTCATAATGAAGGGTATTCAGATGACTACTTCACTGATTCAGAACTATGAAACTGTTGGCAAAATATTGGCTGGACTGGTGGCTACCTATGGTACATATCGTACTGCTGTGATGTTGGTTACTGCTGCTGAAAGTAAACATACTCTTGTGGAGATAGGGCTTACTAATGCCCGTATATTGGCACGGAAAGCGCAACTGGCCTTGAATGCAGCCATGCTTACTAATCCTTATGTGTTATTAGCAACTGCTGTTGTTGGATTAGGAGCTGCTATGTGGGCTTTCCATGATTCTACAACAGCAGCCGAAAAAGCTCAAAAACGTTTCAATGAGAAACAGAAGGAAGCTGCCAAACAAGAACAAGAGCATAAGCAGAAGATTGATTCATTGGTAGAAAGCTCCCGTGATATTGCTTTGGCTGATTTACAACGTGGGCAAAGTTTGGCTGAACTTCGCAAGGAGTATCCTAAGATATTCGATAAATACGATATTGAGACTATAAAACTTGCGGATATTCTTAAATTGAAACGTGAAATTGCAGAAGAAGATGCAAAACGTGCAGGAGAAAAAAAAGAAAAAGAGTTTTCTGATATTGAGAAGGAAATCAAGTATTATGAAAACCTTCTAAAGTCATTATCTGGTCAGCAGGGTGTTGATGGATATGTGAAAAAGCTGAAAGAATTACGAGCAACTCGTGATGTAATGCTGCAAGATAAAGGGAAAGGCATTTCCGAACAATTCATATCCAGTTTAAAGGATATTGATATTAGCGAATTTGACCGTTATATCTCTGAACTTGAAAAGAGAATCAAGGGACAAGGCGAGAACGGAAAAATAAAACTACGATTGCCTATTGATGTGAAAGGTTCTCTGTCTGATGAAGCCATATACGAAGTAAAGGATATAAAAACACTTATAGATACAGCTAAGTCTACAAAACAAACTCGTATTGATGCTGATAAAAATAAAACTACCTATCAAGAAGACCTTGTCAAAGCAAAAAAAGATTGGGAGAAAGCAAAGAAAGGGTACGAAACACTTTTGAAAGATCAAAAAGCTACATCCGAGCAAGTGAAGAATGCCCGTGATGAAATACGGGCAAAAGAAAAAGCCTATAAGGATTTAGGTGGTATCACTGGTAGCTCGTTGACCAAACAAGAAAATCAAGCCGATAAACTCCGCAAAGACCAGCAAAAATCAGCCGAAGAACTTCTTACTCTTCGCCGCCAAAATCAACAGGACGAAATCAGTCTGATGAAAGAAGGGACAGAGAAGAAACTGAAACAGATAGATTTAGGCTATCAGAAAGAGCTTGATGCCATAGAGAAGCAGCGCACTGAATGGGAGAAGACACAAAAAGGGAAGTTGACAAGTGGGCAGGAATCCCAATTATCCATATCGGAAGAAAACGCTTTCAAGGCATATCAGAAGAGTGTATCGGAAACAAACAAGGAAAAGTTAGAATCCGACCGGAAAGCATGGCAGGAATATTTCATCCAATTTGGTAATTATCAAGAGAAACGGAAGAATCTTATTCAAAAGTATGATAATGAAATAGCTAAATTGGAAGAACATAGTGCTGAAAGAGCTACTAAAATTGCTGAGAAGAATCAAGCAATAGATCAGCTGGACGAACAGTTCGGGAAATCTACTCATGTCATGGCTGATTTGTTTGAAGATGCAAGTGAAAAGAGTGTATCATCTATTCAAGATATTATTGATAAGTATGAATTGTTAATCAAGTATATGTCTGGAACGGATGAGTCAGTATCTCTTATCAATTTAAAATCAGTAGGTTTCACAGACAAGGATATCGCAAATCTTGAGAATGGGACAATCAATATCAAGGATATAACGGATGCCATAAAAAGGCTAAAAGAAGAAGTTAAAGGTAAATCCCCTTGGTTATCCTTTTTCTCGGATATGAAAAAAGGAATCGATGATATAAAGAATGCTAATGGTGATACAAGGAAGCTCGGCCAGGGCATATCAACTATAGGGGGAGCTATAACAGAGTTTTCTCCTGCTATCAAACAGTTTGGGAGTGATATATCTTCCATATTTGGAGAAGATTTGAACGATGAAATAAATAACGTTATTGACGGTCTTTCCGGTCTTGGGCAAACGGCAGTAGGAGTAGGACAAATAATGTCTGGAGATATTGCCGGAGGTATCATGAGTGCTGTAAGTGGAGTCTCTCAACTTGTCAATGCAATGGGTAATTTGTTCGGGCCGGACGGTACCGCTTATTATGAAGGAGTAAAGGAACAGCTTGAAGCAATAAATGAGGTCTATGATCGTATTATTGACAAAAGCAAGGAAGATATAGTTTTCGGTGGTGGATTTGCATCTGTTCAAGCAGCTACACAAGCCATGGATAATTACGAGAAGAAAGTAATCAATCTCCAAAAGATTGCCGCAGCTTCAGGGCGTGCCGGTGCAAGTTGGAAGTCTCATAGTGCGGAATGGCATTCTAACAAAAATGTTGGTGCAATAGGTGGTTTTGAGCAGATGAGCGACATCCTAGGTAAATCAATAAGCTCCATGACAGACTTGTATAGTTTGTCAGGAGATGAATTGTTCCTTATTCAGTCCCGAATGCCGGAAGCATGGAGCTTGATTGATGCCAGAATCCGTGAAAATTTGGATAGCATCGTAGCCTGTAAAGATGAAGCGAATGAACTGAGGGATGCTCTAAACCAAGCAATGACAGGCATTGATCAAGATAGCTTTTATAATGGGTTCATCGATCAGTTGTCGGATATGGACACTTCCTTTGAAGACATGTGTGATAATTTCGAAGGTTATCTCAGGAAATCAATTATATCCGGGTTGATAGCAAGCCAGTATAAGGCGCGCATTGACGGGTTATATGAACAATGGAGTGAAGCCGCAAAGAGCGATAAGGAAATAACAGAAGATGAATCCGGCATACTCCAGCAAACGTATAAGGAAATCATTGAGGATATGATGAAGGACAGGGAACAGATGGCGAAAGGCTTCGGTTGGGATTCTTCCTCCTCTTCCCAATCATCTACTTCTAAAGGTTTCCAAGCCATGTCTCAGGACACAGGAGAAGAACTGAACGGACGGTTTACAGCCTTACAGATTGCAGGTGAAGAGATCAAGAATCAGAATAATATTCAATCTCAATCTCTGAATCTGCTTACTGCCAAGGCTGATGCAATCCTTTCCGTGAATACAGAAACGAGGAACATTGCTGATGATACTAGGGATTTGATAGCACAATCCTATCTTGAACTGGTACAGATTTCAGAGAATACAGGCAATTCGGCTAAATACTTAAAAGATATCAAAGCAGATATAGCAGAAGTGAAGAATAATACAAAAGGACTTTCTTCAAAATAAATGGTTATGAAAAACGAATTAATAATTAACAATAAGGACGCTTACGCCACATGGGGCGTAAGAATGGGAGACAACTTTCTTGATGTACTTGGTGCATCATCACCTATGAAAGAATTTATTGAAAATAAATCCCGATTAGAACATGGAAAACGTGTGATAATTAATAATCCCAAAATTGATGAACGGGAAATAACGCTCTCTTTTACCATAGAAGGCAATTCTAAATCTGATTATCAAGCAAAGAAAAAGGCTTTTTTTGAAGAATTATACAAAGGCGTGATTGATATTCAGGTTCCGGCTAACAGCAGTGACATTTATCACTTGATTTATTTAGGTAAAAGTATCACCTATGCGCAGAGTTTAGACAGAACTTTTGGTAAATGCTCGATGAAGTTTTGTGAACCAAACCCAAGTTTAAGAACCTAATTTACGACATTGATTTCATTGTCGTATATACGAGTGCCCAAAATTGGGTACTCTTTCTTTTATCTCCGAACTTTGGTGTGTTATGGAATTAGTAGACATCAAAGACATATCCGGCAACATTCGCTTTTCGACTCCTATCAATGAGGGTTCGAAAAGACACTTCCTTTTGATGCAGGAAGATTATGTAACTCTAAAGTTTTCCCTTGCCAGTCCTATCTATTTCAAGTTAGGGGACTACATAGACAATGAGTTGGGAATATTTGAAGTAGTAGACCTGTATAAACCTACCTATAATACCACTACCGGAGGCTATGACTACGAACTCCGCCTTGACGCTTATTACTGGAAATGGAAGAATAAGAGATTTTTCTACACACCTGAAACAACCGGCCGTGAGGCTGGGTGGAATCTCACAGCCACTTTAGATGTTCACCTGAATATATTTCTTGATAACTTGAAATATCTTGGCTATAAATTCAGGGATAAGGACTTCATTTGGGAAATTGATGATACGGTAGAAAATTCCGCTAAATTAGTCACGTATGACAATGTAAATCTAATAGATGCGCTCACACAAATGGCGGAAGCGTGGGGATGTGAATGGTGGATAGAGAATCATAAGATTTGTTTCGGGCGTTGTGAATACAGTTCCCCTGTTGATTTCAAAGCTGGTGATTTGACGGACACAGAGAATGTGAATGTCAATAATATGACACGCAGCGATAGTCAGACAACTTATGCTACCCGTATCTACGCTTTCGGTTCTACACGAAACATCCCTGCTACTTACCGGAAAGATTTGATATTTGATGTTAAGAAGGTTAATGGGAGAGATATATCCGATACCTCAAGACCGTTAAACATAAGGTTCTTTCCTTCCGTTTCTCATACTGGAATATCTCCTATCAGTATGAATATATTTGAAGAGGGCGAAATGGTGGGAGCACAGGAAGAATATAAGGTTATGACGGAGGTATTTACTTCTTCCATGCCAGCTAGTGAGTACCATATCTCATTCAATTCAATGTTACTATACTTTAGCACCCGATTCACGTCAAACATTGAAAATTTTAAGGCTAAATTATCATTAGTCTATTATGTAGGAGATGTGGAGAAAGTACTGGATATTCAGGAGAAAGCTTTCAATGATTCAGTTTCAAGTTTTACTATTAGTTTTAGTGACACTGATTTCTTTCTTCCTGAAAAGGCTAATAATTGTAAGTTTTTGTTTACATTTAGCTTTTCTCTGAATCATCCAGAGAAAACGGTAGTATATACAATTGGAAGGAGTGGAGAAAATAATGTTAAGCTTGAATGTTTGTCCGCATCGGCGGACACTTCTGTAACTTTTCTGTCCGGAGCAAATTCAGGGAGGACTTTTTCAGCCGTTTATAATCCTGACTTGCTAACAGGTGAGGACGCTAATGTCATACGTCTGCCGGAAGGGGTAACAGCTTCTATGGGTAACCAATATATTATCAACAATATCATTAAGGGTAAAATTCCTGATAACTATTTCAGTAAAGATGATAAAGAACTTACTCTGAACGGTGTCGTTCAAAAGCGTCTTATGTTACCAAAAGATGTTCCTTATATAGATGCTTATAGGTATAGTCCAACAGGCGAACGTATCTATATCGGAGATTCGCGTTATGATAATCCGAATAATGTCGAAATGCCGGAAGAAGAAGCTATTGAAGAAATTGTTAAATTAGAGGATGAATATCCTAAATATATCGGTTCCGTATCCAGTATCACCAGTGATGAAAAGGAGGAGGAAGACAGTGACGGCAATAAGACAGGAAACAAGTACCTTATTTACACATTTAAGGACAATGGACTAAAAAACTTTACGAAAGATTTTGTGTTGAATGGTCAAGAACCCCATTTAATTTTCCAGACAGGTAAACTGGCCGGCCTTGATTTTGTTATCTCTCTAAAAGAGAGCGGTAATAGCGGAACTACATTCGAGATAACACGAAATGATGATTATGGCCGGTATCTTCCGGATGATATTCTTTATCCTGTTGTATCTGACACTTATATCCTTTACGGATTTGATACAGCGTTTATTTCAGAGCAGATGTTACCAGAAGCGGAACAGAATCTACTCAAAAAGGCAAAGGAATGCGTAAAGAAATCCATGATTGACCCGTCTACCTACGATTGCGAGATGAACGTTGATTTCATCTACAATGAGGGCAATATTCGTACATACGAAGTTGGAGCTAAAATAAACCTGATTAACAAAGCATTTTTCCCGAAAGGACGACAATCCCGTATCATAGGTTTTGAATGGCCGCTGGATATTCCTTACGACCACCCGATCTATACAGTCGGTGAAACAGCTTCATATTCGCGTATAGGTGAGATAGAGAGTAAACTGGAGTCACTCACATATAAAGGTCAAACCTATTCAGGCTCTTCATCCGGAGGAGGTGGAACAAGAGTGTACATCATTGGAGAAAATGACAATACTCTTCCTTCTGATAAAAATGTATTCTCCGCAAAGAGAGTTCTTCAGGAGATAATCAGTTATTCCATTAGTAAAACAAAAAATGACAGAGCTTTAGGGTTAATATCATTTCTGAAAGGCTTAATTTCCGAAGGCTTGATTGAAGCCAATGGCGGCCTGATAGTCCGCTCTGGTAAAACACTATCAGAATTACAATCTCAAATATCCGATTCGTTATCAGAGTTAGATAAAGACTCTATCACAGAACTTGGAGATGAGGGTTCATTATCTACTGCATTACTCGAATTACCTGTAAACGAGGGAATAACCGGCACTTTAGGCGGATTGGACAATGTATCAGATAGAGCAGATGATATTGACGCCCAAGACGTAGTACTTGTTAAGCAGAAAGGCGGAATTCTATGGGAAACGATCGGAATGGACAAAATGAAGGGTAAAGACGGCGTGATTGTTTATCCAACAATGGGCATCAATGTACGCACAGGACACTTGATTTTAAGTGTACCGACGAATAATTATGAGAATCAATTCAAAGTAACTAATGGACACCTAATATTGCAGCAAAATGGCTAATGATATAGATTTAGGCAAGATATCCATCACTCCCAGAGGAGACTGGAACAATAAGACAGAAGTTGAATATAATGATATTTGGCGTTATAAAAATGCCAAATATTTGGCTTTACAAGATTCAACCGGTGTAGTCCCGGCAGATGACGGGGTATATTGGTACGAACTTTCGTCTCAAGGAAAAAGCGCGTATCAGCAGGCAGTCGACAATGGCTTTCCCGGCAGCGAAGAAGAATGGCTTCAATCGTTGAAACAACCGGCGTTGGATGGCGCAGCGCGGGCAGATGCTGCGGTAGCTAATATGGATAAGCGGTTCCCGGATGAAATATCGAAGATTCAGAGCTCTTTATATAACCAGTTAAGTTCGGATTTAAACGACAAGGTCGTCAAACCTCTTGTTATTTCCGGTACCGAACAATTGGCCGGTCAATATAAGATGAATGGAGAAGTAATAGATATCTATGAAAGATCAGTATCTTTATCCAACTTGCCAAAGGCTGCCGGAGAAACGAAAGATTATGTGATTGCGGATGAGCCTCTAGGGTTTGGGACGTATGTTAACGTAGAATCATTCGTTGCTTCAACCGGAAAAGGATTGAATAAGGAGTTTTTCAATTTCAATTATGACATTACACGGTTTTACATTAATTCTCAATTGCAGACGTGTGTTGTGCTGAAATGCAGGAATACGGTATCTGAAGAGGTAAACGGTCTGATGCACATTCAATATTGCAAATTCCGGGGTGATGTGGTTGAGTTTGATATTACGCTTCCAAGCTCGGTTAATAGGGAGGCTATTTCGTTGGAGATTCCACCTTTGAAGTATAATAAGAAGATGGTATTTAGCTATATCACGGACGATAGCTATGCTATATACCAGTATATATTTTCGCTGATTAATAAAAGATATATAGCTAAAAGATTTAAATTGCCTGATGATAGGATTCTTACATGGCATTTGGGTATGCAGGGTGACCCGCAGATAGAGCAGTATGTTTCTGACGCTTATTATCCGGAAAAACCCGCACAATGTACTGATGGTGCCGGGATAAAGAAAAGATATGCAACTACTGTTGCTACTTGGCCGGATAAATTAAAAAACCAATACATAGGCCAGGATTTCGGTTATTTTCTACCGTGGATGTCAGAAAAGGAGTTTAAACTTTTTTTTGACTTCGGGTTCATGGTAGCCTATCACGATTTGATAGGCTATGATACTGCTACTACCGACACACAGGCAAAATTTGATAAATGTGTCGAGGACTCGGTCGCACTTTTCAAGGAGTACATAGGCATTACCCCCAAATTAATGGTGGAACCGAATGGCGACCACAAATATATAACTTTCAGCCGGGTTAATGACAACATTCAGGTCATTACTGCGCAGGGAGGAGACCCCAGTATTAAAAAAGTTTATCCATTCAGTCCCGATTTTACTTTAAGCAAAAATAATGTAACAATTCAGAGATTATTCGCTTACGGAGATGATATGGTATACGATAATGATAATCCTCAATATGCGCAGGATTTACTTGATATTCTATCCGGATTTAATGCAACAGAAAACAAGGAATCGATCTACTGGTTGATAGGTTCCACACACAGAGGATCGCACTGGGAATCGGTATTCATTAAGAATCTGCATCGATTGTATGGAGATATCGGCTTAGACAATCTATGGTTCCCTACTTTAGATGAATTCTTTGAATATTGGTATATGAGGGAAAACACGCTGTCTGTTAAGACTGTGACGGAAACGGGGGTACATTACAGGATGTATGTGCCGAAGGGCGCCAATTTCTTTTTCAGGGACTTGTCCGTACTCATATCAGGTGTTCCGTCACTGGAAGGGGTGTCTGTCACATCGGGGGACAATGTGTATGGAACATCATTCGCTATGAATGACGGCAGGCTGCTGGTTAACCTTGACTTCAACCCGTTGTTGTTGGAACGGGTGAACAAGTATGTGGAATCATTTGAGGCAGATTATAATGCGGAGTATGCGTATGATGACGCTTATTATTTTGTTCAGATGTTGAAACCGGGATTGAAGGAGCCGTATTTGGCAAGAATCAATAAATGGGTGTCACCGCCTGTACTTGAATCGTTTGTGATCAACTCCGGGCAGGAATTCACTCAAGACCGGAATGTTATACTAAACATTACCTACAGCGGTCAGGCTCCGTCCCATTATATGGTTTCAGAGGATATGTCGTTTACAGGATCCTCATGGATTGAATATGTGGAAAAACCGACATTCAAGTTGTCTTCCGGATTCAATGCTAAAACCGTTTATGTGAAGCTAAAGAATGCGTATGGGGAAACCGGAGTATTATCAGCCGGTATAACTCTGCTTGAGCCGACATTGACTCTGAAAGGCATCACGATAGATAACGGAGCAGCTTCGGCGATACAGAGAAATGTAAATGTAACATTTGACTACCTCGGATATCCAACTCATTACATGGTTTCGGAAAATTCATCGTTTGCGGGAGCATCATGGGTGGAATTCACTGAAAATCCGATAGTGCAACTATCCGCATCTTATGGAAACAAAATACTGTATGCAAAATTGAAAAACGCCAGCACTGAAACGGTATCCAGATCAGCCGCCATCGAGTTGATAGATGCTGTTACGGCACGGTTGGACAGTATTACTGTCAACAATGGGGATGCCAGCACAGATTCCGGTATTGTATCGGTTAAATTTGAGACGTTGAATACCATCACCAAATACAAGATCGGCCAACAGGCGGATTTGTCTGATTGTACAGACTGGATTGTGTGGGGCGGTTCGACAGTTCAATATGACTCAAAAATAGTGGATGGTAATTTGACAGTATATGCGCAGGTCGGAAATGAGACGACAGAATCTTCGATCAAGTCTGATTCTATACAGGTAGTGCAGCCCGTTGGCCTGACAAGCATAACACTGGCGGAAGGGAAAGATTCTTTTGCCGGCTATACCGTACCTGTTTCATTTGAAATCAGTCAGGGAACTCCAACGCATTACAGATTGGCGGAAACGTCAGCAGGCTTGGCGTCTGCTGCATGGGAAGCATGGAAAGATAATATTGTTTACGAATTTACAACTTCTGGAGCTAAAACTTTGTATGGACAGTTGAAGAATGAAGTTTCTGAATCAAGCGTTGGCAGCGATTCCGTAACTCTTACAGAACCGCCTGTCATAATATTACTGGCAAACATACCATCGGCAGGGAATGTGGATGGCGTCGGCTTTGTCCAGCCTATAAACTCCGGTAATGCAGCTGTGGATCTAAAAGATATTCAGGGAAACTACGTTGGAACCTTGACAGGTAGATATATACCATATAACAAAGCTGATTATGCAGCTATGGGAGCAAAGTTGTCCAAGGATGTCCTAGGCGGAACAGGCGCTCCTGTTTATTGGCAAGGGGTGACATTAGGAGCGGAAGTACAATATCCCAACTCAATGATTTGGGATGGCTCTACCAAAAGTATCGTTGTTCCCACACGTGGTAATTTCACTTCTTACACGGCTGAAATTCAAAGTGTCGTAATATTAAAGGGGTTAACTCCGGGTAACTATAAGGTCAGACTTTTATTATCAGACAAAAATTCTGTACCCAATACCCAACCTTGGAATTTATACGTTCAAAATGCTGTGCAACAAGTATTAGCATCCGACTTGTCTACTAAAGTAATCAACAATAATTCTAATTGGTATACATTCGACGATGTAGCAGTGGATTCAGATGGTTATCTGTTAGTTGCCCAAGGTTATAATAACGATCCTTCAGCAGAACCCGGTTACTCCAGAATATCCCCAATCTGTATAGTCGAAGTTACAAAACTATCTTAATATTATAATATGGCAGGATTATCCAGTTCGGCAATTGTCGGATTTATCTCATCCGGAATAAAGATGGGTGAGAAAATCGTAGAATTCTTTTTATCCGGTTTTTCGGGTTATGGTTGGAAAATTTGGGAATATGTCAAGGGCAAGTGGATGCTTGAAATTGACGCTATCCGTGTACGTGGACAGTTCACCGTATTCGAGCTTCTGGTGTCTAAGATCAGGGCGATAATCGGTGCGCAGACTATTACACAGGGATGTGGCAAGATTAAGACAGTCCAGATGTCGGAAGACGGGACTGCCTACCTTGTCACACTCGAAGAACAGGACATGAGTTTCATGGAGCATGACTTCATCCGGTGCCAGGAGTTTACAGGCAACCAGCGATTGTATCACGTGGAGATAGAATCAATCGTTGACGGAGTAATCCGCATTCCGGTATCGGAGTTTGAATCGGAAGTGAACGAGGACGGGGTTACCTTTGTTACGAATCCCCCCATAGTGGGTGACGACATAGTGCAATTTGGTAACAGTTCATACGAAACACAGTACGCAGGAAGGCATTCCGCTATCTATATGCACGCTGATGAAAATGCACAGCCTGCCATTGACGTGCTGGCCGGTATTTATTCGAAGGACTGGAGCAACTGCCTGAAGGTTCGTGTGGGCGGTGATATACCGGGAACGAATGGATTGAAAGGATTCTATTGCGTCAACGGTATGCTGAAAGGTGTAGACGATGACGGGACAATCCTGTACCAGTTCAATCCCGACAGTTCCGGATTCATTGCAAAAGGCAATATCAGATGGGACAAGGAAGGCAACGGTGACATATTCAACAGGGCTATATATTGGGACACTGACGGTTTCCATTTCGGAAGTGGCGTGAAACTTACTTGGGATAACTTGGATAGTGAAGTAAAAAAGAACCTGAAAGGCGAACCTGGGAAAGACGGTAGCAGTCTTGTATATAAAGGCGAGTTCACTTCTCATCCCTCCAATCCTCAGAACGGCTGGTATTACCGCAATACATCCGACAAGAAGAACTATGTCTATCAAGATAATGCTTGGTATGTAATGACCGTTGACGGTGAGGATGGCCTGGACGGAATTAACGGTAATGACGGAAAGGATGGTCTGGACATTGTATGGAAAGGTGACTTGTCTACCGCTCCAGCTGACCCTGTTAAAAACTGGGTGTATCGTGACACTGACAACGGGCGTGTCTACATCTATAACGGCACAGCTTGGGAATTAATGGTGGCAGATGGTAATGACGGCACGGACGGTACAAACGGTAAGGATGGTATGAGAGTTTACATAACCTATCATGACAGCGAAACCGAACCTGCCGTTCCTACAGGGAATGGTACAACCGAAGGTTGGCATACAAATTCAACGGCATCCGTCGTTTGGATTTCACAGAAGGTTGCAGATAGTGCAGATTCAGGTGAATGGGGCACTCCTATCAGATTCAGAGGAAAAGACGGTCAAGATGCGAACCTTCTTCCGTGGATTGAGGAATGGAACAATAATAAGACGGAAATAGGAGGTGAGTATATGGTGTCTCCCAAGATGTTTTCCGGCACAAAAGACAGTAACGGGAAGCTGACAGGCGTCGCTATGGGACGTGATTGTCTCACCGGAGCTGACGGGACGAAGCGTACCGGGATATTCGCATTGGTTGATGATGAAGTAGTGTTCGAGCTTGATCCAGTCAATAAAAAGTACAAATTCAAAGGAGAGGTGTTCGCGAATAAGGGAACTTTTACTGGAACGGTAAATGCAAATGACGGCGTTATTGGTGGTTTTGAAATTGAAGGATCCGGGCTTAAAAACATTAGCGGACGAGATGCCATGATTTCCGTCCAAACGGATTATGGTGATCATCAAAGGCAAGCGGCACTTGGAAACACATTGTCCGCCATGGTCGGATTCGACGTGTCTGCTTATATGTCCGCTACAGGAAATTGGAACTCTTTCAACAGGGCACTCATGCTTCGCGCCAGTGGTAGTACGATGAGAAAGGATATGATGTTTGGGGGATATTGCAATTTATGCATTGACGCTATTGGTGGCGTTGACTGGAAAATGGACAAGAACGACCATTGGAGTATGCCCGGAGTCCTTGGTTTTGTTGCTGTTGAAAGAGATTTAAATTCTGTCCAAAGGTGGGGTGACGGAATGATAATATCACGCATACAACGCACAAGTACCGGACAATATACCTTATATCACTCACAAGGGCATACTGATTATATTGTAATTGCACAAACGACTCCCTGGGCAGTCGATGGCGAGCGTTGGACTATAGGTATAGAGTGTGGGCGGTACAATGATCATTTTAATATACAGACACTTGATGCCAATAAGGGGCTTATGAATATAGATTTTCGAGTTGTTGTAATAGGACGCCCCGCCGATTAATACTTTTCTGCAATTTACCTATAAATAGAGATATAATAATGAAATTAAACAATTAGTATAGGACAGGTGCTATGGGATTGAATGAATGGCTGGCGATTATCGGTGCTTTAGGAGGCTTGGAGGCTATAAAGTGGGTAGTCAACTTCTATGTTAACAGGAAGACTAATGCCCGTAAGGAGGATGCCGCTGCCGACAGTATGGAAAATGAGAACGAGAGAAAACAGGTCGCATGGCTTGAAGACCGTATTGCTCAACGGGATTCAAAGATTGACGCTCTCTATGTTGAACTCCGGAAGGAACAGGCGGAAAAATTGCAGCTTATTCATGATAAACATGAGCTTGAATTGAAACTGAAAGAGGCGGAAATAAAAAAATGCGATGTCCGTGGATGTACGAACCGACAGCCGCCAAGTGATTATTAATTTAAAGTATATATTATGAAAGTACTAATTGACAACGGCCACGGCGAGAATACGCCGGGCAAGCGCTCTCCGGACGGACGGCTAAGAGAGTGGTCATACACAAGGGAGATAGCCGACAAGGTAGTATATGAACTGAGAAAGAAAGGCATTGATACTGAACGTATCGTGAAAGAAGACACAGATGTGCCTTTATCAGAGCGCTGCCGACGTGCTAATGCTATTTATAATGATACGGGAAAGAAAGCTATTCTCATATCTATCCATTGTAATGCTGCCGGTTCCGGTACAAGCTGGATGAATGCAAGGGGGTGGAGTGTATTTGTCTCTAATAATGCTTCAAGTAATAGCAAGAAGTTGGCTGACTGCCTGGCCCAAGTTGCAGAATGTATTCCGGTTCCCATTCGTAAACAGACACCCGGGCAACTGTATTGGCAACAAAACCTTGCCATCTGCCGGGATACGAATTGTCCGGCAATACTGACTGAAAACTTCTTCCAGGATAATAAGGATGATGTAGAATACCTTTTGTCTCGGGAGGGTAAAGATGCAGTTGCCCGGATACACATTGAGGGAATTTCTAAATATCTGGGATTATGAAAGCCTTGATTTATATAATCATATTCCTGATGTCGGGAATATGGTTTGCTTCCTGTAAAACGTCTCATAACATTGAGATGCAAAAGCAGATTGACTATTCAGAGGATTTCTTGTATTTGCGAAACTCAATTGAATCACTACGACTGGATGTGAATAAGCAAACGAAAGTTACTACTGACAAGTTGAGTAATCTGAAAATTGAGAATAAAACTGTTTATTTATCGCTTCCGGATTCAACCGGGAAACAGTACCCGGTCAAAGAAAGTACTACTACTGTATCCAAGCAGGAGCAGGAACGAACAAAAGTTGATGAAATATTATCCATTACTTTGCAGCAGTTCTCGAATCGACTTGATACTATAAGTAACAAGGTGAATACTTTACTAAATCAAAGAGAGAAGGTAGTCGAGTTATCTTGGTGGGATTTACATAAAGATAAAGTTTATTGCTATGTCATTGGCTTGATTCTTGCGGGATGGTTGGGGTGTAAATTTAAGAAATAAGCCTTTCTTTTATTGAAAATACAATTTTGGGACGAAATTATATGTGATAAAATACAATATTGTGGAAATAATATATATCTTTGCAACAAAAGAATATCTCTGTTGGCGCAGAGATAAACTTTAAATTCGGTGATGTAAAAATATAAAATTTTATTTTTATGGCAAAAATAAAGAATGTGGCTGAAACAGCCAAAAGGAAGCGTATAATAAACGCTAAAGAATGTGAATACGAACTTCGTGAGTCGTTAGAAAAGCTATTTGATGCTTTTTGGAATGCTGTACGTAATTATGAAAAAGAGGTAATACAAACCCCGTTTACAGCTCGTTGTCGAGGATTTGAAGCCTCCCTCTTAAACTCAAAAATAATTCAAAGTGTTCAGTCTGTTTTTAAAGATGACTGGACATTTGGAAAGTACAAAAGATTTATGCTTAGAGTTAATGGATATATTATGCTTTTTAAGAAATTAAATAGTAAAAATATGCCAATGAATGTTCCAACTCGTTTTTCATCATCTATTCAGAACCAAGAGCAAGGTTATTTGTTTGATATGTATGATAACGGGACAGAGCCTATTTTATTTTTTGGATATAATAAAAGTCGTTTTGGGGAGATTATAAATCCAAAATTGGTTTATATCGATGAAAACAGAGTGAGATGGACTATTTCTGAAAATGATATTTTTACGGTTAATAGAACAATGGATGTTCAGCCAGCCGCTGCGTCTCTCTCTGTACGCCAAAATATCAAAAAGAAAGAAGGAACAAATAATTAATAATATAATACATCACCGAATTTATTTTAGAAAACAACAATACTGATAGCAAAAATGGAAATCAACTATAAGCAGATAATATTTGCTCGTGAATATCGAGGTTACTCACAAACCGAGCTTGCTTCTAAGATTGTTGGATTGTCACAATCCAATTTATCTAAGTATGAGAAGGGTATTGGTCCTTTATCTACCGATGTGCTTAATCGCATAATTGATTTTCTGGGATTTCCAACTGACTTTTATGAGAAGAAAATCTCAAATATTGCAGAAAATGCGCATTACCGAAGGAAGAAAGGAATGACTAAAAATGAACGTTCCCAAATAGACCTTTCAAATAAGTTATTAGGTTATATTGTAGACCAAATGGGGGAGTCTGTGGAATTTCCAGATATGTCATTTCGAATGATTGACCTTGAAGATGGATATACACCCGAAACCGTGGCTCAGTACACCAGGAAGTATTTAGGCTTGAAAGATGAACCGGTTCGGAATATATTCTCTTTGCTGGAAAGAAATGGGATTATAATCATAGAATTGGATTATGATGTGGATCTATTTGACGGGGTTTCTTTTTTGACAGATGGTGGATATTATGTGATTATTATTAATAAGAATTTCAGTAATGATCATAAAAGATTCACTTTAGCACATGAACTGGGACATTTGATCATGCATACTTCAAATGAGTTTCTAATCTCTGAATATAGGGATAAAGAAGATGAAGCAAATAGATTTGCTTCAGAATTCCTTATGCCTTCTGATGCTATATCAAATTCTTTACGTGGACTAAAACTGCAGTATTTGGTGGAATTAAAAAGATATTGGTTAACCTCCATGGCATCTATTGTACGTAGGGCAAAAGATTTGAAATGTATTACTAACGAAAAATATAAATATTTTAGTATTGAACTAAGTAGAAGAGGATATAGAAAAAGCGAACCTGTGAGTGTATATATTGATATGCCGAATATGTACAATGAAGCTTATAAACTTCATAAGAATGAATTGGAATACTCAAATGAGGAAATGGCAACTGCATTTAGTTTGCCTATTGATGTTCTTACTAGATTTTGCTGTCCTACAAAAACTAATTTGAAATTAAGATTGAGTATATAATCTGTATATCTTATAAATATAATCATCATATGGCTAAAACAATAAAAAGATTCACTTATGCGATGAAAGATAAATATGATAATATGGTAACTGTGTATGCAAGAATTGAAAAGGAAGGTGGTTTGTATTACTGGTATACAAGTCATTTGACAAAACCGCAAGATGCAGATGGAATAGGAATATATAACCCTTCTAATGTTGAGTCTAATCTTGATACTGCTGAAGCATTTTTGAAAGTATATATTAGTATGATGAAAGATTCTAAAGTAATTGTACCAAACAATCATTATTGATTTATTATTTTAGAGATAAGTTATGTTCTATTAATGATAAGTCCTTTTTATATTGTCCCGTCTCTTTGATTCGGGGCTTTCTTATACCTTTGCATCAGTTTTGGCTATGAACTTCATCTCCAAATTTGGCTGGCAATTGGAGTAGGTATCCGTTATGATGATGGAAGTCCTATCATTATTTGGGTCTTATCAAAAAATATCATTTCAGAAGATGAAATAACGAAAGAGTTTCAAACTAAACTCATGTATGATAAAAAACACCAAAAACAGCATTAAAAAGATATGACATTACACGAAGCTATTATTAAATTGTTGAAAGAAAAGGGTACTCCTATGACAACAACAGAGATTGCAAATGCTCTCAATGAGAATAAATGGTATGTGAAGAAAGATAAAAGTGAAATCACTCCTTTTCAAATCCATGGGCGTACTAAAAACTACGATAAGCTTTTTCGTAGACTGGGAAATACTGTCTATTTGGTCACTAACTACAAGAAAATAAATATGCACGACTTTGTTCGGAAGTTATAAATTTTGTTATTACCTTAAATAAGTCTCTAGTATGAATAGAATTATAATTATTGGTAATGGTTTTGATTTAGCTCACAATTTAAAGACCGGATATAAGGATTTTATTAATGACTATTGGGCAGTTGTTGAAGAACAGGTATATGGTAGATACTGGCAGTGGTTAGACCAGCATTATGGAGGGTCCAAACACATCCCTGAAAATTACAAAGATAATTTTGTGTGTATTGAAAAAGAGTGTGGTAAAGCTGAAACCAATAAAGTTTGTTTTTCATATAATGAAAATAGTCCTTTTGGAAAACTATGTACATTAATCAATGAGTATAATAGCGTCCCTAATACATCAGTGACAGTTCATTTAAAGTTCAAAAATCGTTTTTTTGAACGTATATCTCGTCAATGTTCCCTCATTAATTGGGTAGATATAGAAAATGAATATTATAATGCATTGAAAGAACTACTTCAAGAAAGAAATCCTCAAAAACAAAGTGAAAGCATTCGGACATTAAACAAAGAATTTGATGATGTTAAAAGACTATTAGAGGAGTACTTAACCAAAGTTACTAAAAATACAGAAATAAGTATACATCAGTCAATCCAAGAAGCTTTTTCGAGTTTTGTAGAATTTGATGAAATTGCGACTTGTAAACAAACGGCATTTGTTGATTCTATTTTTTCAGAGATGTTCTATTCAGGAGATGATATAGACTTCCAACATGATAAAGAAAATGACCCGCAGTACAATTTATGTATGACAAAAGAGGAAGAACAAATGCTATTCATAAAAAAACATATCAATAAGAAATCTTTTAAAGAGAGGTATTTTATACCAAGTACATTAATTCTTAACTTTAATTATACAAACACCGCAGAAAAATTATATGCAAGTGATAACCCTAATGAAATAATCAATATCCATGGGGAATTAGATAATGAAAATAATCCCATTATCTTTGGATATGGCGATGAATTGGATGATGATTATAGAAAAATAGAAGGATTACAAAATAATGATTTTCTAGAAAATATTAAGTCTATAAAATATCATCAAACAAAGAACTATAGAGAATTATTGAAATTTATAGCATTAGGACCATATCAGGTATTTATAATGGGACATTCTTGTGGAAATTCTGATAGAACTCTATTAAATACTTTATTTGAACATGATAATTGTTTATCAATTAAGGTATTTTATTATCAGTATAAGGGAAATTCTGATAACCTTGAGAGATGTTCTGATAACTATACTGATATTGTAAAGAACATATCTCGTAATTTTAATAATAAGCCTAATATGCGTGATATAGTTGTAAATCGAGAAAGTTGCTCTCCTTTGGTACCAATAAAAAAAGAGGTAGCCGAATAAGTTACCTCTTAATTATATATTGTTTTCTCCCAATCGTCTAATACTATTACATCCCACCGAGGAAGATCCGGCTTAATATAGGTTACAGACCTACCATACACAGAGAAACTTTTTCCGATAAATTCGCTGATAGCTTCGTCTTCTCCTTGTTGTAAACAGATATTCATAAAGACATGCATTTCATCCCAGTTGGTTGGCCCAATGAACAAAGATTCAATGAGCCTACCTTTAACTGGAGCACCGACAACCTGGTCTTTTATTCTATCAACAAGAGCAATTGCTTCTTCAAATGTCATACCTATAAATTTTCAGCAAATGTAAGAAAAAGGTTTGGTTATCCCTTCATTAACATAATATCTGCCCTCATCTCTATATATTCAGTATATTTTTCTGGGTTGTTGGTATAGTCTATAACTCGGTTGATTGCTATCTCTGCTTGTTTCTGTTTGACGCGTGTGTAATATCTGATAATTCCTTTACTTTTGTCTGAATGTCCTAAGCAGTAGTCTATCACTCCGTCAGGTATGCCAAGTTCAGAGGCAAATTGCGCAAAGGTTTTACGAGCAGAATAGAAACACAATGTCTGTTTAATCCCTAAGCGCTCCTTTAGTTCCCTCATGCAAAGATTGATATACTTTTGCAAATTAGAATAGGTATAAGAATACCCCAAATCCAAAAATCCCCTTTTATTTATGTACTTACTGATAATTGCTTTCGCTTCACTGTGTATAGGTATCGTTATGGCTGATTTCCCTGTCCTAGCATGAACAGTCTTGAATCTTTCAAAAGAAAGTATATCCACCGACAAATCGACTGATAATAAATCTTTCAGATTGATACCGCACAAATAGAAAGAGAGTAAAAACATATCCCGACCTAAATTCAATCTTTTTCCTTCGACTTCCGTCCTTTGTATTTTCTGAAATTCTTCTATTGAAAGGTCGCATTCCTTTGGTTCTGCTGTCGGAATTTTAGTATAAGCAAATGGGTGTACGTCTGCCAGAAGAACACCTGTTTTTATCAGCTCGTTTATTCGGGCTTTCAAATGGGTAAGCCTTAATCCTATGTTACCATTAGCGTATCCTTTCTTTGTCATCCATTTTTTGAAGTGTTCAATTAGTAGGGTATTAATTGCAGGGATAGGAATGTCTCCCTCAGCATTGGTAAATACTCGTATCGTTTCTTCGTTCATCTTTGCATAGCTTTCTCTCCCTTCTTCTCGAATTTCTTTGATTCGTTTCTTCCAAAATTCTAGAAATGAAATGTAAGAGGGGCGTTCTTTTGATATTATGATTTGTTTGATTTGAAGTGCTGAGAAATATTCTTTGTTTTCAATGGAGTTGAATTTCTCTTTATATTGTGAAAACACAAATTCAAGCCGTTTATTCATAATATTTGCATCTTTCCGGTAAGCGACTTTACCGTTGTCAAATTCTGCAATATCATCTAACAGAAATTCTGTTTTGATGTAAGCACGATCTTTCTTTTGGGAGATGCAGACTAAGATTGGGAGCCTGCTATTATGTTCCTTAATGGAACTTAAAACTGTTAATCTGATTGTTGCCATAAGCTGAATAATCAAACACAATTCTACTATACAATTTTATGCAAATATATACGCAGATTTATGTTTTTTTTATTCAGAATTGAATTTTTAGAAAAGAAAAACGCTGATTAAATAACTAATAATCAGCGTTTTATTTGAGAGCCGCTAGCCAGACTTGAACTGGCGACCTACGCGTTACGAATGCGTTGCTCTACCAACTGAGCTATAGCGGCGTTTGTCTCTCGTTTACGGCGTGCAAAATTACAGCTTTATTTGAGAAAACAAAAAGAATCCGACAATTTTTTAGCCTTAAATTTTAAATCTCTCAGATTAGCCTTTATTGTAGAGCTTGAAACAATAATTTAACTTTCAAACATTCTACTGCGTGCCAGCATACAGGCTCCGACAATACCGGCTTTGTCTTTTAATTTGGAGGTCATAATAGCTGAATCCTTATTTACCAGGTTGAGCGAGTATTTACGTACTGCTGTTTTGATAGGCTGGGTAATATAGTCGCCTGTCAGTGATAAGGTTCCGCCTATTATAACTAGTTCCGGATTAAAGATATTAATTAATCCGGCAATCTGTTTTCCTAGTTTTTGGCCTATTTCTTCTACGATTTCAATACAAAGCAGATCTTCTTTATTTACAGAAGCGATAATTTCATCTAAAGTCAAAACATTGTCTTTTGACAAAATCCTGTTGGATAAAATTGAACTTTCTCCGTTCTGGATACGTTCTATTAATATTCGATGAAGAGCAGAGCCTGATGCTTCAGTCTCCAGACAACCTTTTTTCCCACAATGGCAGATGATTTCATTATCGAAAACATTTGTGTGCCCGAATTCTCCGGAAAATCCCGATTTGCCGGTATATATTTTCCCGTCAATAATAATGCCGATACCCAGCCCCCAGCTGACATTTACAAAAATAATATCTTTTTCTCCTTTTACGCACCCTTTCATATATTCTCCGTATGTCATGGCGCGTGTATCATTGTCAATTGTTACTCGAAATCCGATTTTTTCAGTCAACACCTCCGCCAGCGGTCTTTCTTCGAAATTAAACTGGCTGAAACTATATCCGGATTCCGGATTGACTCTGCCGGAAACATTTATATTGATATTTAATATTTTATCATTATCAATATCTACTTTCTTTATAAATTGCAAGATAAGTTTACATAATTCTTCAAGTGCTTCCGACGTATTTTCTGATTTGAAAGGGATATTCATCTTTAACTCTACCATATCACCTTTAAAGTTGATCAGGCCTATGTTAATTGCAAATTTCTTGATATCTACTCCAATGAAGTATCCTGATTCGGGATTTAGGCCGTATAAGCTAGGATAGCGCCCTCCACTCGTTTCCAGTTTGCCGTAATCATTTATATAGCCCTCCTCACACATTTCACTAATGAATTTTGTGACAGTTGGGACACTAAGATCTAGCTCCTTGGCTAAATCCGTAATAGTTGAACTACCATTATATATATAATGTGTGATAATCTTCTTCTTAAGAAGAGCGTTTTTAGTCCCTACTTCTATTTCTTTCAGTAAATGTTGTTTCATCTTAGTTCTTCTTTATTCTTTCTCGCAAAGATAATAAATTTATTTATTAATAGAGATTTCTTGTCTTTGAATTTATTATATTCTCAATTTCTGATATTTTTTCGTCGGAAATAATAATAAAGGGCTTTTGAGTGTCAGGTTTAATATAATAAATATTTTTATTAATAATAAACCGAATATTAAATATAAGACTTATATTTGTGCGATTATTGTTTAATTATAAATGAAAGGAAAAATATGATTGTATCTAATCTGCAAAATAGTCAGCGGATTGAAGGACTTCACCCTTTGTTTAAGTCTTTGTTTGACTATGTGAAAACACATGATTTGCTTCATGCCGATTTGGGGCGTATTGAGGTTGATGGTGATCATCTATTTATTAATAATGTGAATCCGGAGTGCGTAACTTCTGATCAGCAGGTTTTAGAATTGCATCATGACTATATTGATGTACATATCTTGTTGGAGGGTGAGGAAATGATTGGTTGGAAAGCTTTAGAAGATTTGCAAAACGAGACTAAGGCATATTCAAAAGAAGAAGATTGTGCTCTGTATTCAGATCGTCCTACTACCTATGTTAGTTTGCTTCCGGGGCAGTTTGTGATTGTATATCCGGAAGATCCTCATGCACCGGTTATTGGTAGTGGTAAAATACGTAAACTGATAGCCAAAGTGAAGCTCTGAATTATTGTTGTTTTTATATGGAAAAGGTAGTGTCGTCCATAGCAGAAGGCACTACCTTTTTCATGCATAAAGTGTTATAGACTCTAGTCCATTTAGTAATCCTCGAATATATAATAAAATATTTAATTAAATATTTGGCTTATAATAAAAATAGTATTATGTTTGCAATAATTTAATGCGAGTGAAACATAAAAATTGCTTTATATGAAAAACAAAAGTATTTATCCTTGGGTAGTAGTCGGTTTATTGTGGATAGTGGCACTTCTTAATTATATGGACCGCCAAATGCTTTCTACTATGCAAGAAGCTATGAAAGTAGATATTGTAGAACTGAATAAAGCAGAAGCTTTTGGGGCTTTAATGGCTATATTTTTGTGGATCTATGGTTTTATGAGTCCCGTTGCCGGGATTATAGCGGATAGGGTAAATCGTAAGTGGCTAGTTGTCGGTAGTCTTTTTGTTTGGTCCGCTGTCACTTTCTTGATGGGGTATGCCCATGATTTTCATGAACTTTATTGGCTGCGTGCTATAATGGGAGTCAGTGAAGCATTGTATATTCCTTCGGCTTTGTCGTTAATTGCTGACTGGCACGAAGGGAAGTCACGTTCTTTGGCAGTGGGAGTACACATGACCGGTTTATATGTAGGGCAGGCTATTGGTGGTTTTGGAGCTACGGCTGCTGCGGCTTTCTCCTGGCAGGCTACTTTTCATTGGTTTGGTATCGTGGGGATTGTCTATTCTTTGGTACTCATATTATTTTTGAAAGAAAATCCTATTCATAATGTTTCTAGCAAGAAAATAGATAATGTTCCTGGAGAAAAGAAACCTTCTATAATAAGTGGGCTTTCCTTACTGTTTACTAACTGGGCATTTTGGATTATTCTTTTCTATTTTGCTGCTCCCAGTCTTCCGGGGTGGGCAACAAAGAATTGGCTTCCGACCTTATTTGCAGATAGTTTGAATATTCCGATGTCCGAAGCCGGCCCGATATCTACCATAACGATTGCAGTTTCTTCTTTTATCGGCGTTATTTTAGGTGGCATCTTGTCAGACCGTTGGGTACAAAAAAATATTCGTGGACGGGTCTATACCGGAGCTATCGGTTTGGGAATGACTATACCGGCTTTACTTCTGCTGGGTTTTGGACATAGTTTTGTTAGCGTGATTGGTGCAGGCTTACTCTTCGGAATTGGCTTTGGAATATTTGACGCTAATAATATGCCTATTTTATGTCAGTTTGTATCGGCGAAACATCGTGCAACGGCTTATGGTATTATGAATATGACCGGCGTGTTTGCCGGAGCTGCTGTGACAGAAGTGTTAGGGAAATGGACGGATGGAGGAAGCTTGGGACAGGGATTTGCAATGTTGAGCATTGTAGTGGCTGTGGCATTGGTACTTCAAATCTATTTCTTAAGGCCGAAGACAGATAATATGGTAGATTAAGAGTATATATAACTTTATAAAAAATAAAATAATGGAACGAATTAAAGGACTTATTGACGCACCGTTTACTCCTTTTTATGAGAATGGTGAGGTGAATTTAGAACCAATTGAAGCATATGCTAAGATGCTGGTAAAGAATGGACTGCAAGGAGTGTTTATCAATGGTTCTTCCGGTGAAGGCTATATGTTGACAGAAGAAGAACGTATGCGATTGGCCGAACGTTGGGTTTCTGTTGCTCCTGAGGGTTTTAAGGTTATAGTGCATGTTGGTAGCTGCTGTGTAAAGGCTAGCCGTATGTTGGCAGAGCATGCACAAAAAATAGGCGCATGGGGGATTGGTGCTATGGCTCCTCCTTTTCCGAAGATTGGCCGTATTGAGGAACTGGTAAAATATATCGAAGAAATAGCAGCCGGGGCACCCGAACTGCCTTTCTATTATTATCATATTCCGGCGTTCAATGGTGCTTTTTTACCAATGGTTAAGCTATTGGAAGTGGTAGACGGTCGTGTTCCCAATTTTGCAGGTATTAAATATACTTTTGAGAGTATGTATGAATATAACCAATGTCGTTTATATAAAAATGGAAAATTCGATATGCTGCATGGACAGGATGAGACAATTCTTCCTTGTCTGGCTATGGGAGGCGCTCAAGGTGGCATTGGAGGAACAACTAATTATAACGGTAAAGAATTGGTCGGTATTATTGAGGCTTGGGAGGCAGGTGATATAGAAACTGCTCGTGAACGCCAAAACTTCTCACAAGAAGTAATAAACGTGATTTGTCATTTCCGTGGGAATATTGTCGGCGGAAAACGTATCATGAAGTTGATAGGGCTTGATTTGGGCAAGAACCGTACTCCGTTTCAGAATATGACAGATGAGGAAGAAGCGCAGATGAAAGCGGAACTTGAAGCTATTCATTTTTTTGACCGATGCAATAAATTTTAAAAACGCATAGCATGAATACAACAGAATATTTGAGTAAGTGGGCTATATCATATAAAGACGATATAATAAATAATATTATGCCGTTTTGGATGAAGTATGGGTTAGATAGAGAACATGGAGGGGTGTATACATGCGTTAATCGTGACGGTAGTTTGATAGATACTACCAAGTCGGTTTGGTTTCAGGGACGTTTTGGATTTATAGCTGCATATGCATATAATAATATAGAAAAGAATCCTCAATGGCTGGCAGCCTCAAAAAGTTGTATTGATTTTATCGAAGCACATTGTTTTGATACGGACGGACATATGTTTTTTGAAGTTACAGAAGACGGAAAGCCCTTGCGTAAACGCCGTTATGTGTTTTCTGAAGGTTTTGCTGCAATAGCAATGGCTGAGTATGCATTAGCAACAGGTGAAAAAGAATATGCGAAAAAAGCTTTGGATATATTTAAACGTACCTTGCATTTCCTGAATACTCCGGGATTTCTTGAGCCAAAATATTTGCCTACTCTGCCTTCAAGAGGTCATTCTATAACAATGATCTTGATTAACACGGCTTCTCGTATCCGTATGGTTATTGATGATCCGTCGTTGACAGAGCAGATAGATACTTCGATTGCAGCGTTACGTAAATATTTTATTCATCCGGAGTTTAAAGCTTTGCTTGAAATGGTGGGACCTGACGGTGAATTCATAGATACTTGTAACGGGCGCGTTATAAACCCGGGGCACTGTATTGAAACTGCGTGGTTTATCATGGAAGAAGCTAAATATCGTAATTGGGATAAGGACTTACTTCAGTTGGCTCTTCAGATTCTTGATTGGTCTTGGGAGTGGGGATGGGACAAGGAATTCGGAGGAATTATCAATTTCCGTGACTGTCGGAATCTTCCTGTTCAGGACTATTCTCAGGATATGAAATTCTGGTGGCCGCAAACAGAAGCTATTATTGCCACTTTATATGCTTATCAGGCTACCGGAGATGAAAAATATCTTCAGATGCATCAACAGGTGAGTGATTGGGCGTATGCTCATTTCCCGGATAAGGAATATGGGGAATGGTATGGTTATCTTCATCGTGACGGTACTGTGGCCCAACCCGCTAAGGGGAATCTTTTTAAAGGACCTTTCCATATACCTCGTATGATGATTCGTGGTTATATGCTTTGTAAAGAGCTTCTTTGAGATGTCACTGTTGATAGTTAAAGATACTTTTATTTAAAAGCACGTAGAGAAGCCGGCAAGATAAAAGTCTGCAAGTATATATGAAGCGTAACGCAGATGATGTTCAGATGTTGTCAGTTACGCAGAATTTGACAAGAAACCGCCAGTGCTGAATCCGACCCCTTATTTGGGATTCACCACTGGTAAGGTTTTCTTTTTTTTGAAAAACATTCATTTCTTCACTTTTCCCTGTTTGTCTGTGTTAGTGGATAAAGGATGGGGTGCGAGGAGTTCACTTCTATTTTTCATTATAGCAAGTCTTTATTTCATTATAGTAAATCTGAATATGCTTATAGCATAAATTATACTCATCGCGTATATTTTTCCTTCTTGTAGTTGAAACAAACTTCTAGGATTTTATAAAGCACTGCTTTAAGTAGGCAAAAGCTATGCTTTACACCTCCTAAAGCATTGCTTTAGATTTCTCAAAACGATGTGATATATAGGTATGGTGAAGGAGGTCTGAACAAATTTATTGGAGTTGTAGTTAACAAACATGAGCAAACGTTTGAAGTAATCGTCCTGGGTCTCAATAATTGTCGGGGACTTAAAGAATCCGTACCATTTGTGATACCTGTTGCTGTTACACTTATATAGATGACTCTGTTTTGCTTATGCAATCTGTCATTATACCGGTAATTGATTTTGGTTCTACAACAACCCCTAGAGAATTGAATAAGTGTGGTGTTGTCAATAAATAAATGCCTGTTTTTATAAGTATTATTGGTGAATGAATAGATAGTGGTTACAAGTGAATGCATAAGTTCAATTAGAACTTAGTTGAGTTATTTATTCATATTTTCTTTTATCTTATAGAGGATTTAGATATCAATCACCGATATGTATATCTTAAATCGCTGCAAATATATTTATATTATTAATATCTGCAAAGTATTTAATAAATTATTTTCTTATATATGCTATTAAATATAAAAATATGCATTATTGAAGTCATGAATAAAAGGGAAGAGTTATATCTTAAATAGGTAGAAAACAGGTCGATTTTGCGAATATGTTTTTGCTCCGATTAAAATTCTAAAGAGGAATCTGACGTAGGGAGATGAGGTATTACCGGAAGATTAGTTCTAATTGGACTTAGATAAGTATCTAAAATTATTTCAATTATTAACTAAAAGTAATACTAATGAAAAAAGACATCCTTTTGCTTATGTTGTGTCTTTTCTGCTCCATAGGGGCTATGGCACAGACAAAAACAATTACCGGTGTGGTAAGCGATGCTGCTGGTGAACCAATCATCGGAGCGAGTGTTGTCGAAGTGGGTACAACAAATGGTACCATTACTGACATCGATGGTAAATTTGTATTAAACATGAATCCGGACGGAAAAATCAGAGTTTCGTATATCGGATATCAAGTACAAACAATTGATCTTAAAGGAAAGACTTCTTTCCGGATTCAGATGAAAGAAGATTCTGAGATGCTGGAGGAAGTGGTAGTAACCGGTTATGGCGGTAAACAGTTGCGTACTAAAGTTACCAACTCAATTTCCAAGGTAAAAGAAGAAACATTGAAGCAGGGATTGTATTCAAATCCCGGTCAGGCATTATCCGGAGCTGTTGCAGGTTTGTCCGTTAGCCAGACTTCCGGTAATCCGGGCAGTACACCGACGCTGGTCCTTCGTGGAGGTACTAACTTTGATGGTTCTGGCTCTCCTCTGATTCTGATTGATGGACAGGTACGTTCTTCTTTGAGTGATATCAATCCGGATGATATTGAATCAATGGAAGTATTGAAAGATGCCGGTGCTACTGCAATCTATGGTGCACGTGCCAATGATGGTGTAATCCTTGTTACAACCAAGCGCGGAAAAAGCGGAAGAGCAGAAGTGAACCTGAAAGCAAAGTTCGGGTTAAACTATTTCAAAAATTCCTATGAGTTTCTTGATGCCGGAGATTATATTTATTGGATGCGTATGGGATATAAGAATGCTTATATGGGAGATATGAAACATCCGGACGGAAGCGTTGTGAAGGCATGGTCTTCACTTAGTTCATTGACTAGTGCTACTCCTTACGGTACAGGTAATGCTTATTTTGCGAGTGACGGGGTGACCCCTCTGGATGGAAACAAAACGAGTTCTGCTATTTGGAGTACAATGAAATATACTGATAATCTGGCTTTTTTGTTGGATCAAGGTTGGCAAACAATGATCGACCCTATCTATGGGGATAAACTTATTTATAAAAACACAGACATTGCAGATTTCAACGTCCAAACTCCAGCATTTTCACAGGATTATAATTTAAGTGTAAGTGGCGGAAATGAAAAAGGGAACTACTATGCCGGGTTAGGTTATAATAAGAGTGACGGTACGGCATACGGCAACTGGTATAAGCGTATAACCTTTACCTTCAATGCTGATTATAAGCTGAAAGAATGGTTAACTTCCAGTTCCAGTTTTAATTTTGCGGACGCTACTTGGAACGGGTTGCCTGCGACTCAGACAGCAGAGGCTAATTATTTTTCTCGTTGTTTGTCATTGCCTCCTACTTTCCGCGGTTACAATGCAGATGGAGAGATGCTGTTAGGCCCTAACTCCGGGGATGGTAATCAGCAGTATAATTTTGATAAGTTTGTCCGGGATCAGAACACTGATAAGTTTACAATGAATCAATCTTTCACTGTAAACTTCATGAAAGGACTTTCGTTAAAGCTTGGTGCAATCTGGTATTATCAGGAAGAAAAGGACGAAAGCTTTAATAAGGATTATTTAAGTTCTCCGGGAAATAAGGTTACTTCACGCAGCACCTCTGCTTATTATGACCGCACACTGGATCAGACCTATAATGCTGTATTAAATTATAATTATCAGATAAACAAAGATCATTATCTGGATGCGATGGCTGGTTTCGAATATTATGATTCTTATAATAAAGGTTTCAATGCATCCGGTTCGGGAGCCCCGACCGACGACTTTATGGATTTACAGTATACGTCAAAAGAAGAGGGAAAACGCTCTATTGACTCTTGGCATTCACGTCAACGTATCATGTCTTTCTTCGGACGTGTAAATTATGATTATCAATCAAAATATCTCTTGTCACTGGTACTTAGAAAAGACGGTTATTCTAAACTGGCAAAAGAAAACCGTTGGGGAGTATTTCCGGGTGTTTCGACCGGGTGGGTTTTCAGCAAAGAGAAATTTATGGCAAACACAAGCGATATACTTTCATTTGGTAAATTACGTGCAAGTTTCGGTCTGAACGGTAATGTTAACAAGAACTTTGTAGGCAATTATACCGTACAGGGGTCATACGGTAGTAATACTTACAATGGCGCTACGGGATTTCTTTTGGGAAGTATTCCTAATCCTTATCTGATGTGGGAGAAATCCAGAACTTTTGAAATCGGTCTTGACTTAGGCTTTCTCGAAAATCGTATTAATGCTAATTTGACCTATTATAATCGTCTGACTAGTGATAAATATGCTAATATCACCGTACCTTCCACGTCTGGAGTAGGTTCTGTGGTTTCCAATAACGGTAAGTTCCAGAATCAAGGATTTGAGTTTGAACTGGCTTTCCGTATTATTGACCGGAAAGACTGGAAATGGAATCTGAACTGGAATGGAGCACTGAACAAAAATAAGGTCGTAGCGTTGCCGGATAACGGGCTGGAGCGTAATCGACAAGATGCATATCAGGTATATACCGGCTATGGTGACGCTAAAATGTGGGTAGGAGGCTATCAGGAAGGACAACGTCCGGGTGACTTGTATATGTTTATCGCTGACGGTATCTATAAATCACAGGATGAGATACCGGCTGGTTTGATTGATATTACGTCCGGTAATAATGGATCGACCGGCAGACCTTTATATGGAGGGGCAGAAGGTTATAATAAATTGTCCGACAGCCAAAAAGAAAACGCACTACCTATTCAGCCAGGTGACGTAAAATGGAAAGATGTCAATGGGGACGGCGTGATTGATAATTATGATATGGTAAAGGTAGGAAATACGGTACCGAAGTGGACAGGCGGTTTCAATACTACGGTGAGCTGGAAAGACTTGACGTTATCGGCGCGTTTCGACTATGCTTTAGGGTTCAAAGCGGTAGACTGGAAATCGATGTGGATTATGGCTTGCGCGCAAGGTACATATAATACTATCCAGGAAACTAAGGATACTTGGACACCGGACAATCCGAACGCTAAATATCCTACATATGTTTGGGCGGATCAGTTGGGAAAGAGAAACTATTGCCGTAGTTCTTCCATGTTTGTGTATAATGGTAATTATCTGGCACTTCGTGAACTGTCGCTAACTTATCGGTTACCGTCGATATGGGTGCAAAAAGCTAAATTGAGTAACGTGGAATTGTCTGTGACAGGACAAAACTTAGGTTATCTGACAGAAGCGAAGCACTTGTTCTCACCTGAAAAGGCGGATAACAACGGTGGATATCCATTGCCTCGCACTGTAATTTTTGGTATCAACGTTTCTTTCTAACATATAAAAAAGACAGATTATGAAAAAAATAATATACATCATTTCTTTATTTGTATCCTCTGTCCTCTATACATCATGCGATGCTTTGGATTTGGCTCCCGAGGATTATTTCGGAAGTGGAAACTATTGGAATAATGAAGCTCAAGTTGATGGATATATGACAGGTATGCATTCTCAACTGAGAAGTTATTATGATATGTTCTATGTTCTAGGAGAAGTTCGTGGTGGAACACAACGTGTAGGAACTTCATCTGAAAATACTAGTTTGAACTATGCTAATCTCCGTTCCAATGTAATCGATCAAGACAGGCCGGGTATTAGTAATTGGTACGGTCTTTATTCTCCAATCATGCAAGTCAATCATTTTATTCAGCAAGTAGAGAATGAATGCAGTTTCCTGGATGATACAAACAGAAAACACTATTTGGCTCAAGCGTATGGATTGAGGGCATTATATTATTTCATGCTTTATAAGACGTATGGGGGAGTGCCTATTGTCACTGAAGTTGAACTCTTGAATGGCAAGGTGACTGCGGACAAATTTTATGTGGAACGTGCGACAGCGGAAGCAACGCTTGAATTTATAAAAGGTGATATTCAAAAATCAGAGAATAATTATGCAGATATTACAGTGACAAATAGTTACGATAAAACAATATGGTCCAAAGCTGCTACCCTGATGTTGAAAGCGGAAATATATATGTGGGCTGCTAAAGTGACCATTACCGGACATACTGCTACCGGAACAACTGATTTGAAGGTTGCTCAAGCAGCTTTGAATCAGATTATAGGTAAGTTTGAATTACTGTCCGATTTTGAAAATGTTTTCAGTACTTCCAATCGTAATAATAAAGAGATTATTTTCACATTACACTTTGCCGACGGCGAAGCAACCAACTGGGCTGGGCAATTTTTATATCAGGATGCAGTATTTATCGGACAGGTGTATGGACGTGACAGCAAGCGGATAGAAACCGACACTTTGAATCTGAAAGGGACTGGCGGTGTATTCAGGCATGAATATACCTATGATTTCTGGTCTGCCTATGATGAAAAAGATACTCGTCGTGATGTAACCTTTTTGGAATATTATACTCAAGAAGATAAAGATCCTGCAAGTTTTGGCTGCGTTATGAAAAAAGGCATAGGTTCAATTAACTCTAATAACAATCGTATTTATGATACGGATATTATTATCTATCGCTATGCGGACGCTTTGCTTATGATGGCCGAAGTGGCAAACGGATTAGGTGAATCATGCAGTACTTATGTTAATGATGTACGTAAACGTGCTTATGGCGACGACTATGCCGGGCACGAATACGCTGACGGTAGTTTTGAAGCAAACGAATTGGCTATATTGCACGAACGCGATAAGGAATTTGTCTGGGAAGGTAAACGTTGGTTTGATGTTGTACGTATGCAGGATGCTTCTCATAATTCGTTGGTGTTTTCGGCAGCAGCCAATTATCCGTCTACTTCTCCTTTGATTAGTACGAGTGAAAAGCATAAACTTTTATGGCCATTGGATATTAGCACGATGAATATCAATCCATTACTGGAACAAACTCCGGGATATGACACTTATAAAAAGCAGCCGGAATAAAAGTTAGTACATTGTGATAAAAAGCGGGATAGGGACTAATTTATCTATCTCGCTTTTTATCTTTTTCTTCCTTTTAAAGAAAGAAATGGCACACTAATGCTAGTTTATTAATATTCTTGTATATAATAAAATATTTAATTATTTGCTGGTAATATGATAAATTTATATCTTTGTGCCCAAACAATTAATAATACCATGAAAAGAAACCTACTTTTATTATTATCTATCCTTTTTTTATCTGTCTGTGGGACTTTGCAGGCTGTTACATCGGATACTGTATTTGTGCGTGAAACTCAGATTCCAATTTTGATTGAACGACAGGATAACGTGTTGTTTATGTTGCGTTTGAATGCAAAAGAGAGTCGTAGTTTGGATGAAGTAGTTTTGAATTTTGGCAAAGATGTGAATATGGCGGATATACAGTCCGTTAAGTTATATTATAGTGGTACGGAGGCCAGACAAAACTATGGTAAGAAATTCTTTACTCCCGTATCTTATATTTCCAGCCATACGCCGGGGAAGACATTGGCTGCGAATCCTTCTTATTCAATTAATAAATCACAGGTAAATAATCCCGGGCGGAAAGTGATACTGAATGCTAATCAGAAACTTTTTCCCGGAATCAATTATTTCTGGATCAGTCTGCAAATGAAACCGGGCGCCTCTTTGCTGGATAAAGTGTCAGCTAAGATTGTTACTGTTAAGGTTGATAATAAAGAAGCACTTATGCATACGGTTTCGCCGGAGAATATAGCTCATAGGGTAGGAGTAGGGGTACGCCATGCCGGTGACGATGGTTCGGCTGCCTTCCGTATTCCGGGATTGGCAACTACTAATAAAGGAACATTGCTGGGAGTTTATGATGTACGTTATAATAGCAGTGTTGATTTGCAGGAACATGTGGACGTCGGTTTGAGCCGTAGTGTAGACGGTGGTAAAACATGGGAGAAGATGCGTTTACCTTTAGCTTTTGGTGAAACTGGCGGTTTGCCTGCTGCGCAGAACGGTGTTGGCGACCCTTCGATCTTAGTGGATACCAAGACCAACACAACATGGGTGGTGGCGGCTTGGACACATGGAATGGGTAATCAGCGTGCTTGGTGGAGTTCTTATCCGGGAATGGATATGAATCATACGGCCCAGTTGGTATTGTCAAAGAGTACGGACGATGGTAAAACGTGGTCGGAGCCTATTAATATAACAGATCAGGTGAAAGATCCATCCTGGTATTTCCTTTTGCAAGGACCGGGACGAGGTATCACCATGCAAGACGGCACATTGGTATTCCCGATTCAGTTTATCGATTCTACCCGTGTTCCGAATGCGGGAATTATGTATAGCAAAGACCGTGGCGAAACATGGAAAATCCATAACTATGCACGCACCAATACAACAGAAGCTCAGGTAGCGGAAGTGGAGCCTGGCGTACTGATGTTAAATATGAGAGATAACCGTGGAGGCAGTCGTGCTGTCGCTACTACCAAGGATCTCGGTAAGACTTGGACAGAACATCCTTCTTCCCGTAAAGCTTTACAGGAACCGGTGTGTATGGCAAGTTTAATCAGCGTGAAAGCGGCAGACAACACATTAAATAAGGATATTCTTTTATTCTCCAATCCGAATACGGTAAAAGGTCGTCATCATATCACGATCAAGGCCAGTCTGGATGGAGGTATCACCTGGCTACCCGAACATCAAGTGATGCTGGATGAAGGTGACGGTTGGGGATATTCTTGTTTGACAATGATTGATAAAGAGACAGTCGGCATATTATATGAAAGCAGTGTCGCTCATATGACTTTTCAGGCAATCCGGCTGAGAGATATAATACAATAGGAATTATCATACGACCTGTAATCATGAAAAACAGACTCATATTATTTATATATATTATAATTAACTTATGCACAATTTCAGTGGTAAAAGCAGGTGATTATCACCTGCTCCCCCAGCCGCAAAAGTTTACTCCCTCTCATTTAAACTTTCAGGTGAATAAGGTACAGCTTTCCACTCCTGTGCTTCAACAGGAGTGGGAAACTCTTATCTCCGAAATGGGAGGAACCGTCTCCCCCAAGGCAACCGGTACTATTGAAGTTAAATTACTGCCGACCCTCCCCGAAATACCGATGAACCAGGATGAAGCCTACCGACTGAGCATCACAAAGAAGCGGATAATTGTTGAGGCTGTAACCGAACGCGGTGTTTATTGGGCTATGCAAACTTTAAGGCAGCTGGCAGAAAAAAGGAATTCAAAAACGCATATTCAAGGAGCTGAGATCATCGACTGGCCTGCTTTCCGGGTTCGCGGATTTATGCAGGATGTTGGAAGAAGCTACATTTCACTGGATGAACTTAAGCGTGAAATCGCCGCGCTTGCCAAATTCAAAATCAATGTTTTTCACTGGCATTTGACCGAGAATCAATCCTGGCGTCTGGAAAGTAAGATTTTTCCGATGCTGAACGATAGTGCGAATACCACCCGCATGCCCGGCAAATATTATACGCTGGAAGAAGCCAAGGAGTTGGTTGCATTCTGTAAAGCACATCACATGACGCTGATTCCCGAAATAGATATGCCCGGACATAGCGCTGCATTTATACGTACTTTCCGCCATGATATGCAAAGTCCTGAAGGGATGAAAATTTTGAAATTGTTGATGGATGAAGTCTGTGAAACGTTTGATGTGCCTTATTTGCATATCGGTACGGATGAAGTGCAGTTTACCAATCCCCGTTTTGTGCCGGAAATGGTGTCCTATGTACGTTCCAAAGGTAAGAAAGTAATTTCATGGAATCCGGGTTGGCACTACAAACCCGGTGAGATTGACATGACTCAACTTTGGAGTTATCGTGGAAAGGCGCAGAAAGGGATTCCCGCCATTGACTCACGTTTTCATTATCTGAATCATTTTGACACCTTTGGTGATATCATAGCATTGTACAACAGTCGTATTTATAATAAGGAACAAGGAAGCGAAGATTTAGCAGGGACAATCCTGGCTATCTGGAATGACAGGTTAGTCAGTACCGAGTGGGGGATGATTATCGAAAATAATTTCTATCCTAATATGCTGGCTATGGCGGAACGTGCCTGGAAAGGTGGTGGGACGGAATATTTCGATAAGAACGGAACAATACTTCCAACCGACGAGCATTCGGAACTATTCAGAAGTTTTGCCGATTTTGAACGTCGTTTGTTGTGGCATAAAGAACATACTTTTGACGGTTATCCGTTTGCGTATGTCCGCCAGACAAATGTGAAATGGAATATTACAGATGCTTTCCCGAACGAAGGAAATCTGGCAAAGGCTTTTCCTCCGGAAGAAACTTTGCAGGATAGTTACAGCTATGGAGGAAAAACATACAATGTGCGTCCTGCTATTGGTGCCGGAATCTATTTACGCCACGTGTGGGGGACGCTTATTCCCGGATTTTATAAAGAACCGAAAGAAAACCATACGGCCTACGCCTACACCTATGTCTATTCGCCGAAAGAACAAAACGTTGGTTTGTGGGCTGAATTTCAGAATTACGGACGCTCCGAAGCCGATCTTCCTCCTCTGCCGGGAAAATGGGATTATAAGGAAAGCCGTATCTGGATAAATGAACAGGAAATATTACCGCCTGTCTGGACAGCTACTCACCGCACCAAAAGCAATGAAATAGCTTTGGGCAACGAAAATTGTGTGGCACGCCCGCCTTTGGAAGTTCATCTGCAAAAAGGCTGGAATAAAGTACTTTTGAAATTACCGGTAGGGAAGTTTGTTAGCCCGGAAGTCCGGCTAGTAAAATGGATGTTTACTACTGTCTTTGTTACTCTTGACGGACAGAAAGCGGTAGAAGGACTCATTTACTCACCAAATAAAACACTAGAGTGACATATCGATTATAGAGAGAGAACTATTTATAAATATGCTATGAGCAGATTTGAATATGTTATAATGAAACTCAGATATGCTATAATGAAAAACGGATATGCTAATGAGTAAATAAAAAGAATAGTCATGAAAAAGATCTTTTTTTTAGTGGTCATATTGACCCTGTCTTTGTTATGCCGCGCACAAGAACGCAAATATTCTACGTTTTACTACCAGCGTGCTACATTGTTTGAAGAACTGCCTGTTACTTCCAGTGACATTATTTTTCTGGGAAACAGTATCACAAACGGTGCCGAATGGGCGGAACTGTTCAAGAACAAACATGTCAAAAACCGTGGAATCAGCGGCGACATTTGTATGGGAGTATATGACCGTCTTGATGCTATCCTGAAGGGAAAGCCCGCTAAAATATTTCTTTTGATTGGTATTAATGATGTGAGTAGGGGAACTCCCGCCGATACTATTGTATCCCGTATTGAGATGATTGTCAGGAAGATAAAGGCAGATTCGCCTAAAACAAAGCTATATCTGCAAAGTGTTCTTCCGGTCACCGACCATTACAATATGTTCAAGGGACATACTTCCCGTTGGCAGGTTATCCCTGAAATCAATAAAGGGTTAGTCGGCTTGGCAGAAAAAGAAGGAGCGACCTATATAGATTTGTACTCCCATTTTATAGACAAACAAACCGGAAAGATGAACACTACCTATACAAATGATGGTTTGCATCTTCTGGGGAAAGGTTACTTGAAATGGGTAGAGATTGTGAAACCTTACATTGGGAAGAAATAAATGAAAAAGATTTTACTATTATTCGTCTGTCTGTTCGTTTGTTGGGTGTTGTCTGCCCAGCAACGGATAAAGGTTGCATGTGTAGGAAACAGTATTACCTATGGTACAGGATTATCTGACCGTGCAACACAATCTTATCCTGTGAAGTTGCAAAAGCTGCTGGGAGAACGTTATGAAGTCGAGAACTTCGGGAAACCTGGCGCTACCCTGCTTAATCAGGGACATCGCCCTTATACCCGACAGGAAGAATATCGGAAAGCATTGGATTTTGCAGGAGATATTGTTGTCATTCATTTGGGTATCAATGATACCGACCCTCGCAATTGGCCTAACTACCGTGATTTTTTTGTGAAAGATTATTTGAAGCTGATTGATACATTCCGTGAGGCCAATCCCGCTGTACGGATTATCATTGCACGAATGACTCCGATTGCCGACCGCCATATCCGTTTTTTGTCGGGAACCCGTGATTGGCATGGAGAGATACAAACGGCTATTGAAACGGTGGCACGCTATGCCGGGGTACAGTTAATCGATTTCCACGAACCGCTTTATCCATATCCTTATCTTTTGCCGGACGCTGTTCATCCTGCTGCTGAAGGGGCTGCGATAATGGCGAGAACAGTTTACTCGGCTATCACCGGAGATTATGGAGGCTTGAAATTATCTCCGCTTTATACGGATAATATGATTCTTCAGCGCGATACTCCTTTGAAGGTTCATGGGATAGCCAATGCAGGAGAGCAAGTAACAGTTTGCATAGACCGCCAGCAGTGGATTACAAAGGCTGCACCGGACGGTAAATGGTCCGTGAAATTATCACCGTTGAAAGCGGGAGGACCTTATACGCTAACAATTTCTACCCCTCATAGAATCTTGAAATATACAAATGTCTTGATAGGAGAGGTTTGGTTATGCTCCGGTCAGTCGAATATGGAATTTATGTTACGGCAGACTATTACCGGCAAAAAAGACATTCCTCAAGCTGCCGACGAACAGTTACGTTTGTATGACATGAAAGCGCGCTGGCGCACGGACGCAGTGCAATGGGACGCTTCCGTTCTCGATTCCTTGAATCATCTTCAATATTATAAGGAGACCGAATGGGAAATTTGTACTCCTGCCAATGCTGCCCATTTCTCTGCAATCGCTTATTATTTCGGTCAGATGTTGCGGGATAGCTTGAAGGTTCCGGTGGGGTTGATCTGTAATGCTATCGGCGGTTCACCCACCGAATCATGGATTGACCGGAATACGTTGGAATATCAATTCCCGGCTATATTAAAAGATTGGACGCGTAATGACTTTATACAGGACTGGGTACGTGGAAGAGCTGCATTGAATGTTAAACTCTCGAAGGAGAAGTTTCAGCGCCACCCTTATGAACCTTGTTATTTATACGAGTCCGGTATTCGGCCGTTGGAGCAATATCCCGTCAGAGGTGTGATCTGGTATCAGGGGGAATCAAACGCTCATAATTGCGAAGCTCATGAGAAGCTCTTTAAACTCTTAGTCGGTAGTTGGCGTAAGAACTGGAAGAATGAGGATTTGCCATTCTATTATGTACAGCTTTCCAGTATAGCTCGTCCTTCGTGGCCGTGGTTCCGTGACAGCCAGCGTAGAATGATGGCTGAAATTCCGAATACCGGTATGGCAGTATCAAGTGATTATGGTGATTCGTTGGATGTACATCCTAGAAATAAAAAACCGGTTGGAGAACGCTTGGCTCGCTGGGCATTGAATAAAACTTATGGAATGCATGATGTGTTGCCTTCCGGACCCTTATTTTGTCGGGCCGATTTTTGTGAAGATGTCGTATATGTTACTTTTGATTACGGCAAGGGGTTGAAGAGTTCGGACGGTGGTCCTTTGCGTACGTTTGAAGTTGCCGAGACAGACGGCGTTTATTATCCCGCAGTTGCCGAAATAATAAACGGTCAGATAAAAGTATATAGCGAACAAGTGAAACGTCCGCGATATATCCGTTATGGCTGGCAACCTTTCACACGTGCAAATTTGGTGAATGAGGCAGGTTTGCCCGCGTCAACTTTTCGTGCGGAAGCGCCCGAATCTTTTGTTGCCGATCTCCATTTACAAAGAATGGAGGGATTTCCTAAGTCGGAGAAAGGACTTAAATCAGGAGTCTCTGCCTGTTATGCAGGAATGCTGAATGGGAAACTGCTGTTGGCAGGAGGTTGTAATTTTCCCGGAATCCCCGCCGATGAAGGAGGAAAAAAGAAATACTATCAGGGGATTTATGTAGCAGAGATGAATCCAGATACAGTGTTTGTCTGGAATAAAGTTGGAGAACTTCCCGTTTCTGCCGCTTATGGCGTTTCTGTATCCTGTTCGGATGGAATCATCTGTATAGGAGGAACTGACGGTCAGGATGCACTAACTTCTGTTTATAAAATCCGCTGGGATGAGAAAAGCGAAAAGAATGGGAAAAATAAGAAGAAAGGGAAAGTCGTCATCGAAACATTACCGGCTTTACCTTATGCTCTAGATAATATGTGTGGGACGCTAATTGGGGAACAACTATTCATAGCCGGAGGAAATAGAAACGGAAAGCCATCCAATTCCTTCCTCCGACTCGATTTAACTAATCTTTCTGTAGGCTGGCATGAGTTACCGGAATATCCCGGAGATGCACGTACACAAGCCGTTTGTGCCGGCCAGCGTAGGGGAGACGACTACCGTTTCTATTTATGGGGAGGATTTGCTCCTTCTACGGAAGGAAAACCGGCAACACTTTCCACAAGTGGTTACTGTTATTCTTCCGTATCTCGGCGATGGATGCCTGTAGCTACTCCGAAAGGAAGTGACGGAGAGGTTGTATCTTTAGGGGGGGGAGCTGCCGTTGCATTAAATGATAGCTTGGTATTATGTACAGGTGGAGTAAACAAAGACATATTTCTAGCGGCTCTACGGTGTCCTGAAAAAGATTACCTCCTTCATCCGGTAGAATGGTATAAGTTTAATGACCGTATATTGGTCTATAATATCAATCTGGACATCTGGCAGGAAGTTGCCCGTACATCGCTGGTAGCGCGTGCCGGAGCTGCGTTAGTGGGGTGGGATAAAACATATTATAATATTAATGGAGAATTGAAGCCCGGTGTCCGTACTCCGGAAATTATAAAAATAACGGTCGAATAATGGGGGAAAATTGACAAAAAAGTAATATCTTTGACTCCGTTAATATCTAATACCCCCACTATGATATTGAATTTGACAGGAAAAAAGGCTCAGATAGCATGCGGACTACTATGTTGTTGCAGCATGGCGTATGCACAGAGTAATGACAATTCAGAAGTTGTACTTCTACACACAGGCTGGGAATTTTCTCAAGCAGGAACAGAACTATGGCGAACGGCAGAAGTGCCCGGTACAGTACATCAGGACCTTATTCACCACAAATTACTTCCTTCTCCTTTTTATGGAATGAATGAACAGAAGATTCAATGGGTGGAAAACGAAGATTGGGAATACCGCACTTCTTTTACCGTTACAATGGAACAATTGGAGCGGGATGATGCCCAGCTCATCTTTGAAGGTCTTGATACCTATGCAGATGTTTATCTCAACGGTTCCTTACTGTTAAAGTCCGATAATATGTTTGTCGGTTATTCGTTACCTGTAAAGCCACAACTTCGTCTAGGGGAAAACTTACTCCATATATATTTCCATTCACCTATCCGGCAAACTCTTCCTCAATATGCCTCCAACGGATTCAACTATCCGGCGGATAATGACCACCATGAGAAACATCTGAGTGTGTTCTCCCGTAAAGCTCCTTACAGTTACGGTTGGGATTGGGGAATCCGTATGGTAACTAGTGGTATTTGGCGTCCGGTAAAAATTCGTTTTTATGACGCCGCTTCCATTAATGATTATCATATCAAGCAACTGTCGCTGACAGAACACTCTGCCGAACTATCTAATGAACTGGAAATAAACAATATACTTCCTCAATCGATTCAAGCAGAAATACGGATTAATTATTCATTTGAAAAAGGAGAAGAAACTGTAATTAGCCGTTCTGTCACTTTGCAACCCGGACTCAACTCTATCCATATCCCTTCCGAAGTCCTGTCTCCGGTACGCTGGATGCCGAATGGTTGGGGCAAACCGGCTTTGTATGATTTCTCTGCTCAAGTTGTCTTTGACGGTAAAGTGGTAGCCGAGCAATCCCACCGTATCGGTTTACGTACCGTCCGGTTGGTGAACGAGAAAGATGCGGACGGAGAATCTTTCTATTTTGAAGTGAATGGCATTCCGATGTTCGCCAAAGGTGCCAACTATATACCACAGGACGCTCTATTGCCCTCTGTGACTACCGAACGCTATCAGACATTGTTCCGTGATATCAAAGAGGCCAACATGAATGTAGTCCGTATATGGGGTGGAGGAACGTATGAAGACGATCGTTTCTATGATTTGGCGGATGAAAACGGCATCTTGGTTTGGCAGGACTTTATGTTCGCTTGTACCCCTTATCCGTCTGACCCTACATTCTTGAAGCGGGTAGAGGAGGAAGCTTGCTACAACATCCGCCGTCTTCGCAACCACCCTTCGCTGGCTATGTGGTGTGGCAACAATGAGATATTGGAAGCCTTGAAATATTGGGGGTATCAGAAAAAATACACTCCGGAAATCTATCAGGAAATGATGTCCGGTTACGACAAACTCTTCCGTGAACTACTTCCCGCCAAGGTGAAAGAACTCGATGCTGACCGCTTTTATATCCATAGCTCCCCTTATCTAGCCAACTGGGGACGTCCCGAATCATGGGGAATAGGCGATAGCCATAATTGGGGTGTTTGGTACGGACAGAAACCTTTTGAATCATTGGATACCGACTTGCCACGTTTCATGAGCGAATTTGGTTTCCAATCCTTCCCTGAGATGAAAACTATTGCTACATTCGCAGCTCCTGGAGATTATCAAATCGAATCGGAAGTGATGAATGCCCACCAAAAGAGTAGTATTGGCAATGCTTTGATCCGTACTTACATGGAACGTGACTATATCGTACCTGAGAAATTTGAGGACTTTGTATACGTCGGACTGGTTTTGCAAGGCCAGGGAATGCGTCATGGCTTGGAAGCTCACCGTCGTAACCGTCCTTATTGCATGGGTACTCTATACTGGCAGTTGAACGATAGCTGGCCCGTCGTTTCATGGTCGAGTATCGACTATTATGGTAACTGGAAAGCTTTGCATTATCAGGCGAAACGTGCTTTTGCTCCTATTCATATCAACCCTATTCAGCGGAATGACAGCTTATGTGTCTACCTTCTTTCCGATCGCCTTGATACGTTGGAGAAAATGACATTAGAAATGAAAGTCATAGACTTTGAGGGAAAAAAGATCAGTAAACCGATGCTCTTGAAATCTTTGTCGGTTCCTGCAAATACCTCTCAATGTGTATATCGGACAAAACTTGACGCCTTACTGTCTTCGACAAAACGCCCGCTTTCGGAAGAACTCCTCCACTGCTTCATGCTGCTTACCTTGAAAGACAAATCCGGACATGTGGTAGATGAAACGGTTTATTTCTTTGCAAAGACCAAAGACCTACTTTTGCCCGAAACGACTATTTCCTATAAAATGAAGCAGACAGATGGCGAATGCGAACTGACACTTCTTTCTCCTGTTTTGGCAAAAGACGTCTTTATCGAAGTACCATTACAGGGTGCCCGTTTTAGTGACAACTTTTTCGATCTTCTGCCCGGAGAACGTAAAACGATTCTCATTACTTCTCCTCAAATAAAGAAAGGGGAGGAACTGCCTCTGACTGTGAAGCATATTCGTGAGACCTATAATTAAATAATTCTATTAATAACTTAACACCTAATTTTTTAGTTTATGAAACAACTCTTAAAATTAACGGGATGTCTGGCGGTAGCAGGGCTTTTTGCCTCTTGTCAATCGGCTCAGCAAGAAGCTGATTACCAGATTATTCCCATGCCTCAGGAAATTGTAACAGCCTCGGGAAACCCCTTCATTCTGAAGAGTAGTGTGAAGATTCTCTATCCGGAAGGTAATGAGAATATGCAACGTAACGCGAAATTTCTGGCAGACTACTTGAAAACAGCTACCGGAAAAGATTTTGTTATCGAAGCCGGAACAGAAGGAGAGAATGCAATTGTACTGGCACTTGGGACAGAATCCGAAAATCCGGAATCTTACCAATTGAAAGTTACCGGTGACGGAATTACAATCACTGCTCCTACAGAGGCCGGAGTATTTTACGGAATTCAATCATTGCGTAAGTCATTGCCTGTCGCAATAGGTGCGGAGATTGCTTTGCCTGCAGTAGAGATAAAGGATGCTCCCCGTTTCGCTTATCGTGGCGCACATTTTGATACGAGTCGTCATTTCTTTACTGTAGATGAAGTGAAGACTTATATTGATATGATGGCTTTGCATAATATGAATCGTTTCCATTGGCATATTACTGAAGACCAAGGTTGGCGTCTGGAAATCAAGAAATACCCGAAACTGACGGAAATAGGTTCTAAGAGAACGGAAACAGTTATCGGACGTAACTCCGGTGAATATGACGGCAAACCTTATGGTGGTTTCTATACGCAGGAAGAGGCTAAGGAAATAGTAGCGTATGCTGCCGAACGTTATATCACGGTTATCCCCGAGATTGACCTTCCGGGACATATGCAGGCTGCTCTTGCCGCTTATCCCGAATTAGGTTGTACTGGCGGTCCGTATGAAGTTTGGAGACAATGGGGTGTATCTGAAGATGTGCTTTGTGCCGGAAACGATCAGGTATTGAAATTCCTCGAAGACGTATATGCTGAATTGATTGAGATCTTCCCGTCAGAATATATCCATGTGGGTGGTGACGAATGCCCGAAAGTACGCTGGGAGAAATGCCCGAAATGTCAGGCACGTATCAAGGCATTGGGGTTAAAATCGGATGATAAACATAGTAAGGAAGAACGTTTGCAGAGTTTCGTAATCAATCACATTGAGAAATTCCTGAACGACCACGGACGTCAGATTATTGGTTGGGATGAAATTCTCGAAGGCGGACTGGCTCCTAATGCAACCGTTATGTCATGGCGTGGAGAAAGAGGTGGTATCGAAGCTGCCAAACAGAAACACGATGTGATTATGACACCGAATACCTATTTGTATTTCGACTATTATCAGACGAAAGATACGGAAAACGAACCTCTCGGAATTGGTGGTTATCTGCCGCTTGAAAGAGTATATAGTTACGAACCGATGCCGACTTCCCTTACTCCGGAAGAACAAAAATATATTAAGGGTGTGCAAGCTAATCTCTGGACTGAATATATTCCTACTTTCTCTCATGCGCAATATATGGTATTGCCTCGTTGGGCTGCATTGTGTGAAATCCAGTGGTCTACTCCCGACAAGAAGAACTATGAAGACTTCCTGTCTCGTTTGCCGCAACTGATTAAGTGGTATGATGCAGAAGGATACAATTATGCAAAACATGTGTTTAACGTAACAGCCGAATATACGCCGAACCCGGCAGACGGTACACTGGACATCACGTTGTCTACCATTGACAATGCCCCTATCCACTATACATTGGACGGTACGGAACCTACTGCCGCTTCTCCGCTTTATGAAGGTATCCTGAAAATCAAGGAAAATGCAGACTTCTCCGCTATCGCTGTTCGTCCTACCGGAAACAGCCGTGTGATTTCAGAGAAGATCAATTTCAGTAAGTCCAGCATGAAGCCGATTGTAGCTAATCAACCGGTCAACAAACAATATATGTTTAAAGGTGAATCTACACTAGTAGACGGACTGAAAGGAAATGGCAACTATAAGACCGGTCGTTGGATTGCATTCTATAAAAACGATATGGATATGACTATCGACCTTCAGCAACCTACCGAGATTTCGAGCGTTGCTATTTCTACTTGCGTAGAGAAGGGAGACTGGGTGTTTGATGCAAGAGGATTTTCCGTAGAAGTATCAGACGACGGTAAGAACTTTACCAAAGTAGCTTCCGAAGAATACCCTGCTATGGAACAAAGTGATAAGAATGGTATCTACGAACATAAATTGTCATTCACTCCGGTGAAAACTCAGTATGTAAAGGTGGTTGCCTTGTCTGAAAGTAAAATACCGGAATGGCATGGAGGCAAAGGAAATCCTGCTTTCTTGTTTGTAGATGAAATCACAGTAGATTAATGAATATAAGAAATAGATGCACTAAAGTTTGTCTTTTCTTATGGGTATTGGGGATGTGCTTTGCGGCACATCCTCTTCATGCACAGTCCGTAATCCCTGTCCCTCTGAAAATAGAGCAGGGTACGGGCTCTTTTTTACTCTCAGAGAAAACAAAACTTTATACAAACATTCAAGGTGGAGAAGCTCGACTTCTGGAAAGCTATCTGCAAGCATTACCGGTTCATCTAAAGAAAGGAAAGAAAAAAGATACGCAGAACGTACTTTCTCTGTTGATAACCGAAAAGAGCGAACAGTTGCCTTCTCCCGAAAGTTATACCCTGTCCGTCACTCCGGAACGAATCCTTATCCGTGCAACATCGGGAGCGGGATTGTTCTACGGAATCCAGACACTGTTGCAATTATCTCAGCCTTCGGAAACAGGCTATTCCATTGCTTCTGTTGAAGTGCAGGATAGTCCTCGTTTCGCTTATCGCGGCTTAATGCTGGATGTATCCCGTCATTTCTTTTCTAAAGAATTTGTGAAGAAACAGATAGACGCATTGGCATTCTATAAGATCAACCGCCTGCATCTGCACCTTACAGATGCGGCAGGCTGGCGAATTGAAATCAAGAAATATCCTTTGCTTACAGAATTTGCAGCCTGGCGTACTGACGCCAATTGGAAGACGTGGTGGAACGGCGGACGTAAGTACCTCCGTTTCGACGAGCCTGGAGCTTCCGGAGGTTACTATACACAGGATGATATTCGCGAAATCGTAGAATATGCTCGTCAGCATTTCATCACGATTATTCCGGAGATTGAAATGCCTGCCCACTCGGAAGAAGTGCTGGCAGCTTATCCGCAACTCTCTTGCGCGGGTGAGCCTTACAAGAACGCGGACTTCTGTATCGGAAACGAAGAAACGTTCACCTTTTTGGAAAATGTGCTGACCGAGGTCATGGCGCTTTTCCCTTCCGAATACATTCACATAGGAGGTGACGAAGCCGGTATGGCAGCGTGGAAAACTTGCCCGAAATGCCAAAAGAGAATGAAAGACGAACATCTCTCTCACGTGGACGAACTGCAAAGTTATCTGATTCATCGTATTGAGAAGTTCCTGAACGATCATGGTCGACGTCTGCTCGGCTGGGACGAGATATTGAAAGGAGGACTGGCTCCTAACGCGACTGTAATGTCATGGCGGGGAGAAGAAGGCGGTATTACAGCTGTAACTTCCGGACACCGGGCTATCATGACGCCGGGTGGCTACTGTTATCTGGATAGTTATCAGGACGCTCCGTACTCTCAGCCGGAAGCGATTGGTGGATACTTGCCATTGAAAAAAGTCTATTCTTACAATCCGGTTTCTACTTCATTGTCGGCGGAACAAGCGAAACTTGTGTATGGTGCGCAAGTTAATCTCTTTACTGAATATGTCCCGACTCCCGAACACGTGGAATATATGCTATATCCACGTACGCTGGCATTGGCGGAAGTTGCCTGGTCGGCTCCGGAACGTAAGTCATGGCCGGACTTCCATGCACGTGCCCTGAAAGCGGTAACGGATTTGCAGGCGAAAGGCTATCACACTTTCGATTTGAAGAGTGAGATCGGAAGTCGGCCGGAATCTTTACAACCCCTTACGCATCTGGCATTGGGAAAGAAAGTGATCTATAACGCTCCTTACAACTCCTCTTATGCAGCACAAGGTGATGTGACTTTGACCGACGGTATCCGTGGCGACTGGACTTACGGTGACGGTGCATGGCAGGGATTTATCTCGAAGAACCGCCTCGATGTAACCGTTGATATGGAAAACGAGACCACTATTCATTCAGTCACAGCAGCTTTCATGCAGGTAGTGGGAGCTGAAGTATTCTTGCCTGCGTCTGTGGTTATTTCAGTTTCCGATGACGGAGTCACTTTTACGGAACTGAAGCATCAGGACTTTGTTGTTAACAAGGAAGAAGCAATCAAGTTTTCCGATGTTTCGTGGGAAGGAACCGTCAAGGGACGCTATGTACGTTATCAGGCGCGTGCCGGCAAAGAACTGGGTGGCTGGATATTTACTGATGAAATCATAGTGAAGTAAGCAAATCCCTCGGTAAAACTCGAAAAAAAGAGTCATATTGCGGCTATTAATATCAATAAAAGAAGGAATCTACTCAACCAGATTCCTTCTTTTTTTGTTATATTTGTATTATTACCTTAAAAACTGATAGTTATGATACGACAACACGGTAAACTAACTTTTCTTAGCTTTCTTCTGGTAGTTTCGTGCGGAAATACATTTGCACAGAAGATTCCTGTCATTCCTCTGGACTTGGATTCCTTGATAACGGTAGGCTATGCTACCGGAAGTCTGAAAACCCTCTCCGGTTCTGTGGAGAAAATTACGGAGAAACAAATGAACAAAGACCAGGTAACCAATCCTTTGGAAGCGATTCGGGGTAGGGTACCGGGTTTGACTATTCAACGGGGTACGAATGGACCCGCAGCTCTGGATGCAGTGCGCCTGCGTGGAACCACTTCACTGACTAGTGGTAACGATCCTCTGATTATTGTCGATGGAGTGTTTGGCGACCTTAGTATGCTGACTTCCATTTACCCCACAGATATCGAAAGTTTCACGATTCTGAAAGATGCTTCCGAAACGGCACAATACGGTTCACGTGGTGCTTCCGGTGTGATTGAAGTCACCACTAAAAAAGGAATGCAGGGTAGGACGCAGGTAGCCTACAACGGTAGTTTCGGCATTTCTACTGTCTACAAGAATCTTAAAATGTTGTCGGGAGACGAGTTCCGTAGCGTAGCTTCCGAACGCGGTATCTCTATTTTAGATAAAGGTAATAATACTAACTTCCAGAAAGAAATACAACAGACAGGTCTGCAACAGAATCATCACGTCGCTTTCTATGGAGGCTCCAGCACGTCGAGCTACCGTGTATCACTTGGTTTTATGGATCGTCAGGGGGTGATTTTGAATGAAGATATGAAGAATTTCACTTCCAATATGAACATGAACCAAAAGATGTTCGATGGCTTCTTCGACTGCGAACTGGGGATGTTCGGTTCTATCCTGAAAAATCATAATCTGGTTGACTATCAGAAAACCTTCTATTCGGCGGCAACCTTTAACCCGACGTATCCTAACCATAAAGATCCCGTTACTAACTCGTGGGACGGCATCACTACCGCCAGTCAGATAACAAACCCGTTGGCATGGATGCAGGTGGACGATGACGACGCTACTTCGCATATCAGTACACACGCCCGTTTCACCTTCAATTTGATGAAAGAATTGAAATTGGTACTGTTCGGTGCCTATACCTATAATATAGTTGAAAATTCGCAATATCTCCCCACCTCTGTTTGGGCGAACGGGCAGGCTTATAAAGGAACAAAGAAAATGGAGTCCCTCCTCGGAAATATGATGCTGACTTATAAAAAAGGCTGGAAAAAGCACTTCTTCGACGTCCTGGCATTAGCCGAACTCCAGAAAGAAACGTACACGGGATATTATACCACAGTCAGCAATTTCAGCACGGATAAGTTCGGCTACAACAATTTGCAAGCCGGTGCAGTCCGTCTGTGGGAGGGGACAAATTCGTACTACGAACAACCCCGTCTCGCATCTTTTATGGGACGTTTCAACTATACGTATGCCGATCGTTATGTCCTGACGCTGAATGCCCGTACGGACGCTTCCTCCAAGTTTGGAGCAAATCATAAGTGGGGCTTCTTTCCCTCCATATCTGCCGCATGGGTAGTCAGTGAGGAAAAGTTTATGAAACGTTTGCCAGTGGTTGATAATTTGAAATTTCGTATCGGTTACGGTCTGGCGGGTAACCAGAGTGGAATTGACTCGTATACTACACTGAATCTGGTAAAGCCGAACGGAGTTGTTCCGGTAGGCAACTCTGCCGTTGTCTCATTGGGTGATTTGAGGAATACGAACCCCGACTTGAAGTGGGAAGTGAAACACACTTTCAATACAGGTTTTGACGTAGCTTTGTTTGGTAACCGTCTGTTACTTTCCGCTAACTACTACAATTCTCGAACAACGGATATGCTTTATCTGTATAATGTGAGTGTACCGCCTTTCACTTACAACACTTTACTGGCTAATATCGGCTCCATGCGTAACTGGGGTACGGAAATAGCTATTGGTATCACTCCTCTGAAAACAAAAGATATGGAATTGAACATTAATGCCAATGTCACCTTCCAACGTAACAAACTTCTCTCATTAAGCGGAATGTACAACGGCGAAATGATTTCCGCGCCTGAATACAAGAGCCTTGCCAGTCTCGACGGAGCCGGCTTCCACGGTGGCTACAACCACATCGTCTATCAAATGGTCGGTCAACCATTAGGTGTTTTTTATTTGCCTCATAGCACCGGACTGGTGTCCGACGGGAACGGTGGATACACCTATGGTATTGCGGACTTGAACGGTGGTGGTGTCAATCTTGAAGACGGCGAAGACCGCTATGTGGCAGGGCAAGCCGTGCCCAAAACAATTCTGGGTTCGAACATCAGCTTCCGTTACAAACACTTCGATCTTTCGGTGCAGATCAACGGAGCTTTCGGCCATAAAATCTATAACGGAACATCACTGACGTATATGAACATGAATATCTTCCCTGACTACAATGTGATGAAATCCGCGCCGAAGCAGAACATTAAGGACCAGACTGCCACTGACTATTGGCTGGAAAAAGGCAATTACGTAAACTTTGACTACGTGACGCTTGGTTGGAATGTACCAATCGAGAAGGTGCAGAAACTCAAGAAGTACGTCCGTTCTTTGCGTCTTGCCTTCACGGTCAACAACCTGGCGACGATTTCCGGCTATTCAGGGCTATCACCGATGATTAACAGTTCTACGGTAAACTCTACTTTGGGGGTGGATGATAAACGTAACTACCCGTTGGCACGTACCTATACATTGGGATTGAGTATTAACTTTTAACGGAGGATGAGAAGATGAAAGAATATTTGAAAAAGATTAGTTTGGTGCTTGCTACGTGTACGTTCTTGTTTTCCTGCGATAAATTTCTGGAAGAAAATCCGAAAGATAAGTTGCCCGAAGATGATGTGTATAATTCCATTTCGGAAGTCTATCTCAATGCTGTTGCCTCGCTCTATACTTATGTGGGCGGTTACAGCGACAGCCAGGGATTGCAGGGAACGGGCAGAGGTGTCTATGATCTCAATACTTTCACTACTGATGAAGCTATTATCCCTACGCGCGGTGGCGACTGGTACGACGGTGGCTTTTGGCAGGGATTATTTCTCCATGATTGGGGTATTGAGAATGATGCCATTCAAGCTACATGGGAGTATCTTTATAAAGTCGTAATGCTTAGTAATAAGTCGCTCGAACGAATCGACAAATTCGCAGAAACCCATTCTGATGCGGAACTCCCGGCTTATCGAGCGGAAGTGCGTGCTATGCGTGCGATGTACTACTATTATCTGCTGGATTTGTTTGGCCGTGTGCCTTTGGTGCAGTCTTCTTCTCCTGCGATGAAAGACATCGTTCAAAGCGAGCGGAAGACAGTATTCGAATTTATATTCAAGGAATTACAGGAAGTGGCTCCATTACTTTCGGAGGTACACAGCAATCAGACCGGGCCTTATTATGGGCGTATCACTCGTCCGGTGGTTACTTTCTTGTTGGCAAAACTGGCACTGAATGCCGAAGTTTATACCGATAACGACTGGACGGACAACGAACGTCCCGACGGAAAAAATATCAAGTTCATGGTAGACGGTAATGAACTCAATGCCTGGGAGACGGTCATATACTACTGCGACCAACTGAAAGTTATGAATTATAAACTGGAACCGGAATACGAGACTAACTTCTCTATCTTCAATGAACCGTCCGTAGAGAATATATTCACGATCCCGATGAATAAAACATTGTATACCAATCAGATGCAATACCTTTTTCGTTCCCGTCATTACAACCATGCCAAAGCTTACGGGCTAAGCGGTGAGAATGGTCCCAGTGCAACGATTGAAACACTCGAAACTTTCGGTTATGGGACAGCTGCCCAAGACCCTCGCTTCGACATCTGTTATTTTGCAGGAGAAATGTATGACTTGAAAGGAGACATTATCAAGCTGGACGACGGTACTGTCTTGGTATATCTCCCTTGGGAAGTAGCATTGGATATCACCGACACCCCGTATGAGCAAACGGCAGGTGCCCGTATGAAAAAGTATGAAGTAGACCCCACCGCCACAAAAGACGGAAAATTAATGGAGAATGACATTGTCCTGTTCCGCTACGCGGACGCTTTACTGATGAAGAGCGAAGCTAAAGTACGCAACGGTGCAAACGGAGACGTCGAGTTAAATCAAGTCCGGAGCCGGGTGAAGGCCGCTCGCCGTCCCGCTACTTTGGAGAATATACTTTCCGAACGCCAGCTTGAATTGGCTTGGGAGGGTTGGAGGCGTCAGGACCTTATCCGCTTCGGAATGTTTACTCGTGCATACAACAGCCGTCCTCAATTACCAAACGAGGAAACCGGTTATACTACCGTATTCCCTATTCCCGAGAAAATACGGGTGATGAATACAAAGCTAGTACAGAATCCGGGGTATTGAGTGGGTTTTAAATAACAAACGCTCCATGTGTCACCAGGCATTCATGGAGCGTTTAATTATTAATAGGAAGAAATTTTTATGTAAGTCTTAATCGAAGAAACTTTTGAACTTCTTGAAGATCTTTTCCTTCACTGACGTACTCGGCTTGAAATTATCCGAATCTTCCATTTTTTCAAGCGCACTCTTTTCCTCCTTGTTGAGAGCTTCTGGCACATAGATACTGACATTCACGAGCAAATCCCCTGTTCCGTATCCATTCACGTTCGGCAATCCTTTACCGCGTAGACGAAGTACCTTTCCCGGTTGAGTACCTGAGTCAATCTTTACCTTCACCTTTCCGTCGATGGTCGGGATCTCCACAGCCCCGCCCAAAGCGGCAGTGGGAAAACTCAACAACAAGTTATAAATCAGATCATTCTCGTCACGAATCAAGTCTGGATGCGGTTCTTCTTCTACGAGAATCAGTAAATCTCCCGGCACGCCGTTATGCTTGCCGGCATTTCCTTTGCCACTCATAGAAAGTTGCATGCCTTCTGCCACTCCGGCAGGTATCTGCACTGTCACTACTTCCTCACCGTAAACGATTCCATCGCCACTACACTTCTTACACTTGTTCTTGATGATTTTACCCTCACCGTTACAAGTAGAGCAGGTGGCACGCGTTTGCATCGTCCCTAAAATAGTCTGCTGGTTACGGATCACCGTACCACTACCTTTACAAGTTGGACACGTTTCCGAACCGCCGTCCCCTTCGGCACCACTACCGTGGCACTGGTCACACGGCACATATTTCTTGAGCTTGAACTTTTTCTCCACTCCGGTAGAGATTTCTTTCAACGTCAGTTTCACCTTTACGCGCAGGTCACTTCCGCGATACCGTCGCTGCTGCGAACCTCCTCCGCCGCCGAATCCGCTGAAACCACCGAATCCTCCTCCGCGACCTCCGAAGATGTCACCGAACATGGAGAAAATATCATCCATAGACATACCTTCGCCACCGAAACCGCCGAACGGCCCACCGTTACCTGCCGCACCGCTCACTCCTGCGTGGCCGAACTGGTCGTAACGCGAGCGCTTATCCGGGTTACTTAATACATCATACGCCTCGGCCGCTTCCTTGAACTTTTCTTCTGCCTCCTTGTCACCCGGATTCTTGTCGGGGTGATATTGAATCGCTTTCTTGCGGTAGGCTTTTTTAATTTCTTCTACTGTGGCTGTCTTCGTTACCTCCAGTACTTCATAATAGTCTCTTTTCTCTGCCATGCTTTTATTGATTCAAGTTCTTCTTATTCTCCAACTACCACTTTGGCGTGACGGAGTACTTTATCGTTCAATGTATATCCCGTCTGTACGCAATCCAGGATTTTACCTTTCTGTGCTTCCGACGGTGCGGGAATTACGGCGATAGCCTCGTGGTAATCAGTATTCAGCGGTTGGTCTTTCGTTTCGATCACCTTCACACCGTTTTGTGCCAGGGTAGCCATGAATTTATTATAAATCAGTTCGACACCTTCTTTCACAGCTTGGACATCCGTAGCCGTTTCCATCGTTTTGATGGCACGTTCGAAATCATCCACCACCGGAAGAATACTGCTAAGGCTCTTTTCGCCACCGTTCAGGATCAGTTCCGCTTTCTCCTTCATAGTGCGTTTCCGGTAATTGTCGAACTCGGCGGAGAGACGCAAATATTTATCCTTCTGCTCCTCAATGGTCTCCTGAGCCGTCTCCAGTTCCTTTTCCAATTCCTCTTCGTGAGTCATCGGGGCGGCATTTTCCGCTTGTTCGTCCTGCGGTTGTTCTTCTGCGTTATTCAGAGTTTCCTCAACGTTGAGTTCTTCTTCCTTCACTTTTTTTTCTTTAGGGTCCATATCTATTTCTGTTTTTTATTCATAATATCAAAATCACATGCAAAAACTTTGCCAAGTTGGTGTTTTTGCCAAAAAACTCTGCAAAGGTAATACTTTTATGTCAGATTGGCACATACGGGATAGTTCATTATTCATTTTAAATGTCTACCTTTGCACACTCAAATTGAAAAGTGTAAATAGTTAAATAGTAAATAGGTAAGATGATTACAGTTTCAAACGTTTCGGTACAGTTTGGTAAAAGAGTGTTGTTTAATGACGTAAACCTGAAATTTACGAGTGGTAACTGCTATGGTATTATCGGCGCAAACGGTGCGGGAAAATCTACATTCCTCCGTACGATTTACGGAGATTTGGATCCGACTACCGGTTCGATTGTTCTGGGACCGGGCGAGCGCCTCTCCGTGTTGAGTCAAGACCACTTCAAATGGGATGCTTTTACCGTTATGGATACCGTAATGATGGGGCATACCGTGTTGTGGGATATCATGAAACAGCGCGAAGAACTCTATGCTAAAGAAGACTTTACAGACGAAGATGGACTGAAAGTGTCCGAACTGGAAGAACGGTTCGCTGAACTGGACGGCTGGAATGCCGAGAGTGACGCAGCCATGTTGTTGAGCGGTTTGGGAATCAAAGAAGATAAGCACTACACACTGATGGGCGAATTGAGTGGTAAAGAGAAAGTACGTGTCATGCTAGCGCAGGCATTGTACGGAAATCCTGATAACCTCCTTCTCGACGAACCTACCAATGATTTGGATATGGAGACAGTGACATGGCTGGAAGAATATCTTTCCAACTTTGAACATACGGTGCTTGTTGTGAGCCACGACCGTCACTTCCTCGACTCCGTCTGTACGCATACAGTCGATATTGACTATGGAAAGATCAATATGTTTGCCGGTAACTACAGTTTCTGGTACGAATCCAGCCAGTTGGCCCTCCGTCAGCAGCAGAACCAGAAGGCGAAGGCTGAGGAGAAGAAGAAAGAGCTCGAAGAATTTATCCGCCGTTTTAGTGCCAACGTAGCGAAGAGTAAGCAGACCACCAGCCGCAAGAAAATGCTGGAAAAACTGAATGTAGAAGAAATTAAACCTTCTTCACGCAAGTATCCGGGTATTATCTTCACTCCCGAACGCGAGCCGGGCAATCAGATTCTCGAAGTTGCCGGATTGAGCAAGAAGACGGAAGAAGGCGTAGTGCTTTTCAACGATGTCAACTTCAATGTAGAAAAGGGAGACAAAATTGTATTCCTGTCACGCAACCCGCGTGCCATGACTGCACTTTTTGAAATCATCAACGGAAATATAAAACCGGATTCGGGAACCTTCAACTGGGGGGTGACTATCACCACCGCTTACTTGCCTTTGGACAATACCGACTTCTTCAATACGGACCTGAACTTGGTGGACTGGTTGAGCCAGTTTGGCGAAGGAAACGAAGTGTATATGAAGAGTTTTCTCGGGCGTATGCTGTTCTCCGGTGAGGAAGTACTGAAGAAAGTGAGCGTACTTTCCGGAGGTGAAAAAATGCGTTGTATGATTGCCCGTATGCAGCTCAGGGGGGCAAACTGCCTCATTCTGGATACTCCTACCAACCACTTGGATTTGGAATCTATCCAGGCATTCAACAACAACCTGAAAACGTATAGAGGAAACATCCTGTTTTCGTCTCATGACCACGAATTTATTCAGACCGTTGCCAACCGTATCATCGAACTGACGCCGAACGGTATCATTGACAAGATGATGGAATACGACGAATATATCACGTCAGACCACATTAAAGAATTGAGAGCGAAGATGTACGGAGATAAGTAAGACTCCGGACATTACTGATAATAAAAAAGAGAGCGTATCAAGACATTGGTTTTTGATACGCTCTCTTTTTTAGGGATAATTTGTCATTCAAGTAACTTTGGAGCTACTATGAATTAGCATTCGCTATACATAACTTTATTCGTCTGACAGTTGTCAGACGAATAGAATTATGCAACAACAAAGATTGATTTATTAAATACGAGGGGTAGAAATGTGTTAACTCGGACTTAGTTTATAACCGTTGTCTTACTCTGATATAGGGCTATACTCTATATATCAAGGTTATTCCTTTACTTATTTCTTATAAATCAACTTACTCGGCACCCCGTCTCCAAACAGGTTATCGCCCAATGTTGTGATCTTATTTCCCGTAGCCAATACATAGCGGAGATTGTCACATCCCATAAATGCGCCGAACTCGATAGCAGTCACGCTGGCCGGAAGTTCGAGTGTACCGCAAAGACGTCCGCAGTTACTGAATACACGCTGTCCGATCGATTTGAGATTATGAGGTAACTTCATTCTCAATAAATATTTTTTTTGTGAGAAAGTAAAGTCAGGGATAGCTGTTGCGTTTGTTCTGGAAATATCCACTGAAACAAGGTTCGGCATATAGTCGCGGATAAGTTTGAAGTCGGCGTTGTCCAGTTTGCCTTCTATGGTGAGGAAGTTGATGTCTCTGGGTTGCAGACCGGATTTCAGGATTTCTTCTTCCAGTTTGCCCATTGCTCCCACTTGCAAAGTGGTTTCTACCGGTTCTCCCTCTATGAAAGCAAACTTTTCCCACCTATTCTTATAACGGTATTCATCGCTGCTGCCCAGCGGAACGAAAATAGCGGTAATGCTGTCCGCCAATGCCTCCGGCAACAGGTTAGGAGCTGTCTTTTTCCGGATCTGGCAGATTTTCAGGTTCTCGCACCCTTTGAAGGCGGCGTCTTCGATGTTCTTGATTTTCTCGGAGAGAATTATTTTCTCCAGGGTGGCTTTACCTTTAGTCACTCCGTCTACGATGTTCGAGAAAGCGTAAGTAGGGATGAAGTTCGGCATATAAACGCAAAGTTTTCCGTTGGGATAGGTACCGGCTTTCCCGGTGTACATCTTGATGTCTGCATTCGAAATGTCCAATACTTTCAGGTTGGGAAATTCATCACGCAGATGTCTGAAGTCCTCGGCATTTATTTTACCGGTCAAAGTGAGGTGGGTGATACTGTTGGCCTCATCCTCCGTCATCATGGAAATCAGCGTTCCGGGTTTACTTACAAAATAAGTCTTGCTCACTTGGGCGACTGCTCCTAATGCATTGGCAGCCAATATGAAACTAATCAATAGTAGTTTAATTTTCATAATTTTGCAGATTTGTTCAGGCAAATATAGGAAAAATAGGTAAGAGATAGTGTTTTTTTATGTTTTATATCTAATTTTGTAGCCGG
>OHAH01000088.1_pt1 | contig 66706 bp, 86 predicted proteins | sample 1577071 | NCBI WGS metagenome assembly OHAH01 (sample SAMEA3541520, study PRJEB24748) | human gut metagenome | biome: human gut; feature: human-associated habitat; material: faeces | place: China | collected 2012 | reverse complement strand
TACCTTGACAAAATCTATATCTACACCGATTATGCCCCTCGCGAACAAGGCAGTTGGAAGTATGCACAAGACAACCAGCCCGAAGTCATCATAGACTACCGCCTCTTCCCCAACGACGGATACCAAAGGACTTACCGGGACCGGCATTACGTCCTGCGAGGCTATGCCGTCTGCGAGGATTTCTACAACCCCGATTACAGCCGGAAACCTCTGCCCGAAACCAAAGACTACCGGCGCACACTACTCTGGATACCGGAAGTCAAGTTCGACGAAAAAGGGGAAGCCACCGTACGGCTCTTCAACAACAGCAAACAAACCGTCATTTCCGTGGAGGCTGAAGGCATCACCGGAAAAGGAATGCCTATCGCATGGAAAAGCGATAAGGCACACGGGGCCAAGGAGCCTGACGGGCACTAAAAACCGTCCTTCCAAGCACGATGCAAATTCTTTTTTGAAGAGAAAAATCATAAATCACACATACTCAATTATATACAAACCTTCCAAAACCTCAAAATGCAAACTAAAATATTTGGAAACTACCCAAAAGCATACTTAACTTTGCCATGTGAGAATGAAATAAATCGTCAAACTAAAAAACAAACAAGATGAAAAAGATTTTTAGAAACAGTATGTTAGTTGTAATGGGATTGTTATTCTTTGCCTGTGAAGCAGAAGAAAACACACAAGTTTACAGTTGTAATGAATCTGTTAACGAATGGGCAAAACAAAACTTGTCAGACATCAGAAACATGAAAAGAAGCGACTGGAACAAATTAGACGAAGCACATAAGAATGCCGCTTACGTAGCTTTTACACAAGGACAACGAGTTCTTTTATGGAAAGGAAAAATAGAACAAGTCCTAAGTTTAGGTTGGTCTGAAAATGAAACCAACCATATAAAAGAATTACAAAACTTCATAGACCAAAATCCTGTTTATCTTCAAGGTAAAAGGTTAACAGAACAACAAGCAAACCAATTAGATTTGTTTGCTTATAAATGGATGACTAAAGCCGAAAATGATTTTGGATGGGATAAAAAGCTCATTTATGCTATTATCGCCTCAGCAAACAATCTTATTGACAAAGATGGCAATATTGAAATCCACACACACCAAAAACGTGTACTACGTTCGGGAGAATCCGGATCTACTTCTGATTGCAATTGTAATCAAACGTATGACTTCTGCCTTACAAACCATTGTGAAGATTCAAAATGTGAAGAAGCCAGTATTGGTTGTGGATGGATATTAGCTTATGCTTGCAACGGACTCTGCGGAGGTATTTAAACTATAATAAATATGGATAATTATATATTTAGTATCAGAGATAGCATCAAGGTGTTTTTGTATTCCACCTTGGTCTGCCTATTGACATTCCCCATTAATGGGCTGTCTTTCGGTTGGAGTGCCATTATAAGTGCCACATGCTATGCCATTGTGACTTATAGATTATTAAATAAATACAAGGGACTTTATCTTGAAGTCTTATTTTTCATTTTTGCAGGACAAATATGGTTAGAACTCCCTATACGCATGGTTTCTTTTAAAGCCTCACTTTGCAGTCTGATGATAACATTCTTTGAAATATGGAATATATTCATGGCTGCTTGGTACTACAAGAGCAAATCCAAAATACTATTGTTAATGGGCATTTTGGTATGGATATACTTTATATTCTTTGGACATATAGAATGGATGGAGTTCGCCCTACAGAAAGATATTTCTTTATATGACTTTTACATAGGAGTATTTAAACGATGAAAGCATTAAAAATTATCTTACTGGCCGGACTATATACCATATTGCCCGGATGCAACAACACCAATCCACCGCATACAGTAATGGATAAAGGTGAAAATGCAACAGACACCACAACCACGTCCTTGCAATGGGAAACCCAACGGTACGATTTCGGAACAGTGGACAAAGCCAGAATAAAAAATGTACGCTTCGACATTGGCATGAAAAACCTTGGTGACAAACCCATTGCCATCCAAAAAGTGGATGTTTCATGTGGATGCATGAAAGCAGAGTTCGCACCCGAACCAATACTCCCCTCACAGGATTCAAAACTGTCCGTCAACATCAACACGGGAAATTTGTTGGGACAATTCAGCAAAGTTCTGTTTGTCACATCCACAGCCAGTAGAGAACCTCAACTCATCCGAATCGTAGGCAGAATTACGGAATAAAACGAGACGATGGCAATACTTCTTAAATAAGGAATACCTATCGTATGGAAGTCTGTCGTTTGTGCAATGAACAAATGAAACAAAGATTACCTTACGATAGGCACGCCTTTATAAAATAAAGACCATATGAAAAAAGATTTCAACCGTATTATATACTACTTTATGGGGATAATCATCCTTACCGTATATTCTTTAGAGGGAACCAACCTACACTCGGATTTCACTACCACATTAGTATCCTATATCATACTTATCTCTGTGTTATCCCAATTTTATGAATGGGGGTACGGCAAGAAGAAGTACAAAAAGGAAGAAACTCCTAATAGCATAAAGTATATTGAACGTTCCGAACGCGTTACAGGTGTACTATTTTTGATATTATTCATATATAATGTGTTTTTCACTCAATGATACGAATAGAATATCTAAATAACAAACGGAATACTTCTTTAATCTTTTAAACACATGAATACTCAAATCAAACTTATCCTACGCGCCCTATTGCCATTACTGTTCATTGGAGCGAACAGAATAGGCCAGCACATAGCCCGCCCTCATTTCATCCCGGACGATGCCGCAGTAAGGGTAGAAGTATTGTTCCCCGCATTTTTGCTCTTCTTCTTCCCTATCATCCTGCTCATACACGGATGTATCTGCTATATAAACCAACGTCATAAGTTTAACCTGAAACGTCTGGCTTACGCTTTGGCCATCCTGTTCATTCTAATGTCCATTCCAACCTTTTTCCTTTCGGACAACCCATTATCTGCTAAAATATGGGAAGCATCGGAAAACCTTTTTGGCTCGGTAATACTTTGGCTGTACCTTTATGGGATGAACGCCACGAGACAGGTTAACGTCCCGGAATGGAATAGCAAATCCAGCGTGGCATGGTTCTGCATCAGCTTATGCCTCATCGTAGGAATTCTCATTCCGTCTTGCCTGTTTCATTATGGAGTCATAGGAAGCATGCCATTCAGATTGTACAGCCCGCTCATCCTGTCATACGGATGGTTCGGGCTTATATGGCTTTTGCAAAACAACTGGATAAAAGCCGGGCTTTTAATTCTGGCCGTTTTCTCTTTCGTCTACATGTTCAACATGTCCACTATTCCATAACATTAAAATCAACTGCAATGAAAAACCTTCTTCTTTGCTGCCTTGCTGCAACCTTAGCCGTCTCCTCCTGCCAGAAAACGGGCATCAGGCAGACGCTGGAAAAAGCCGGTGAAAACCGCCGGGAACTGGAAACCGTATTGGAACATTACAAAAATGAGCCGCTCAAAGAGAAAGCCGCACGCTTCCTTCTGGAAAACATGGACGGGCATTTCGCCCACACCGGTGAAGCCGTCGACGTGTACGACAATTACATGGACAGTGTGTTCCGCCATTGCAACGGAGACCGTGTGTTCTGGATCATGAAATACGATACTATCTTGCAACGAACAGGCCTGGATTTGGAATTAAGCCAAGACGAACGCCTGTACGATGCCCAATCCGTCACGGCAGACTTCCTGACCGAACATATCGACAGTGCATTCACCGTATGGCAACAGAACTGGAACAAACAATACAGTTTCGAAATGTTCTGCCGCTATGTGCTGCCTTACCGTATCGGGAATGAAAAGACAAGCTTTTGGAGGAGGACATTCACCGTGCCTTCATGGGTACGCGAAGCATACGCCCCCAACCAAGACAACTCCACCTACGCCTATGGCATGGCCAACGACATTTTAGGAGGCATGCGTTCCGTCATTTATTATCCTCCGCAATTCCTTCCCGACCTCCCCCTCACGGCACTCGAACATGTCAAGTCGGCTTCCTGCAAGGAATATGCACACCTGTGCGTGGCCGTACTGAGGGCGCATGGCCTGCCTGCCACCATCGACTTCACACCACAGTGGGGCAACCGCGGATTGGGGCATGAATGGTGCGTGTTCTTTCCCGACAACCATTCTTTCATCCCTTTCAATCCGGGGGAACGACTCGGAGACCACTTCATGAAGCGGAAGGAAGACCGGCTGACCAAAGTGTTCCGCCAAACCTACGAGAAACAACCGGAATCGCTCTATATGCAGAATAAGGGGGAAGAGGAGATTCCCGACCTTTTCGACACACCTTATATCATGGATGTGACAAGGGAATACACGGCCACTTCCGATGTGGAGGTGGAATTGTACGACGACGTTGAAAGCGGCAGATTCGTCTACCTGTCCGTCTTCGACAACCAAGACTGGAGCATCGTGCATTGGGGCACGCGCCACGGACGGAAAGCCACCTTCCGGGACATGGCACGAAACGTAGTGTACATGCCCGTACATTATTCCGAAGAAAACGGCACGGTTCCGGCCGGAGACGCTTTCCTTTTAGACCCACAAGGAAATATCCATAAAATGACAGCCGACACCACACAACGCACGACGGTGGAAGTGAAACGCAAATTCCGCGACGTACGTTCCAACCAATTCCTTCAGGGCGTAATCGGCGGGAAGTTCCAAGTGGCCAACCAGGAAGACTTCAGCGATTCGCTGACCATACATGTCATCCCGCATCTGAAGGACAACAAATTCCATGTCGTCCATCCCCGTTACACCGGCGAATACAGATATTTCCGTTACCTGTCGCCGGACTGGTCGAGGGGCAACATGGCCGAACTTTATACGTTCAATGCCGCCGGCGACACGCTGAAGCATAAACGGCTGATGGGCAACTTCCACGTACGTCCCTGGTGTGGGCCGGAAAACCTGTTCGACGGTAATGTCCTTTCCTTCTACGACTCCCACGACGTGTACGGCGTATGGTACGGATGGGAACTGGAACAGCCGGAAAACGTGGCACGTATCGTATTCCTGCCGCGTAACGATGACAACTTCATCCGCGAAGGCGAAGAATACGAATTGTTCTATTGGAACCACGGGACATGGATGTCATTAGGGCGCAAGACGGGGAATTTCGAGGCGGTATTGAAATACGACAACGTCCCGGCCCAGGCCTTGTTCCGCCTGCACAACCGTACCAAAGGCTCGGAAGAAAGAATCTTCACTTACGAAGACGGAAAGCAAATCTGGTGGTAACCCTTTGGGTATCTACACAGGGATTTTACAAAAAGATCCTTCATCTTTCAGGCTTCATGGTAATCCGTTCATAATATTGATGTTACAGGCTGAAGGATGTTTCAGGCATCCTTCAGCCAAGCCTCATTTCGTTCGGCACAGAACGGAAAATCGTTCGCCTGAGATTGAAAAATCATTCGGCTGAGATTCATTTTTCGTTCTCAGCCGAATGATTTTTCATTTGCCTCATGATGAAAATCCGCTTTCTGCAATGAAAGGAAACTGAAAGATGGCCTCCCTATTCTTCATCCCATAACAAACTATACGACAAAGCGTTGACATGTCGCCTGAAAGATGAAGGCTCTTTTCTGAAAAACCTTGGGAGGGAAAGCATGCGGGACGTGGAAGCTATAAACACATAAAAAAAGCATCCATAATCCTTGGATTACCGATGCCTTTATATTTTGTCGGGATGACTGGATTCGAACCAGCGACCACTCGCCCCCCAGACGTACTCCAAACACTGTAATTTATATAATTATCAATATTTTAATTACTACCCGATTTTGACTTGCACGTTTTTTGCACGGATTTCACTTTTTCAAATGTCCAACCGGGCAGTAAAACATCTCCTTCACCCGACAAAAGCCAAAATGGAGATACCTTGTAATCACGCACCATGTAATCAAGCCATGCAAGTTGAAACAAGTCCCTTGAAGGTGACTTCTCAAGCGTGTTAAAGTTCCATGGATTTATACCATACCGCTTGCAAAGCGTGCCTTTTCCTCTTATGACCTTATGCCTCTTTAAAACCTGTATGGTTTCAAAGAACCGGCGTATTATTATTTGGCTGTCCTCTTTTTGCATAGAATACTAAATGGCGGTAAAACACAGAACCATCCAATCTTTTTCAGGATTGATACGCATGCAGCATCAAATCATGTGGTTTTCCTTTAACCACCGTTTGCCGGAAGGGGTTAAGAACCAAAGAAGAAAAGCCGCACACGGAACTCCCAAAACTAAAAAACCAATTATAGCTCCCATTTTTAATCCTCCTTTTTATTTGTTAATACTAGACCCAACAACAATGCCAATACAGATGATGAAAATCCTAATCCATATATAAGCCATTTATTGTTTTCCATATCCTTAAACAAGGATGCGACCACTACACCCGTGAATATGTATTTCGATACATCTATCAAATAATTACCTAACTTTTCTTTCCACATATTAAGCCCTTGTTTTCTTCTTTCGTTTTCTGATGTTCCACGACCTTCTCCATAAAGTTACTATTTAATCAGTAATTAAAACTCATCCTATTTCGTTTTAGGAAGAGAATAAAAGTAATACTAATTTTCGGATTCATACAGGTTTATTGTATTAAAGTAATTCTCCGTATATATATATAAATCATCCAATCCTTCTATAAGGTGTTTTACCTCTTTTTTATTCTCGTCAAATGTAGCAACATATTTATTACTTCTATTAAAATACATACGACAAATCGGTTTTCGGTTGTTGTCGTCCAATAATATGTTAAAATAGGTTTGTGTATCACGATAAGTGATTCTTGAGACATCAACCTTTTCTCTGCATATAGCCTTTATAATTCTATAAGAATCTAATTCCTCTTCTGTTGTAATAATTTTCGAATTGCCATCACTTGAAGATTCTTCCTCAGAATTATCACTATCATTTTTCTGTGTTCCTTCATTTGTAGCTGATTCATTTACGCTTAATGCACCTTTTAAACGTTCATTTATAACTTCATTAATATACGAAGATATAGCACGCTTCACTAAAGGAGTAAATTGCTCAATTATACTTTGTAGCATCCTCCCCTCGTAAACTCTTGCAGCAAGCATCCGAACAAAATCTGAACTTGGAGCTGAAAACTCATTTTGAAGAATCTTTTTAAGTTCACCCATATATTTTAATTCACTGGCAGAACTTAATATGTTATCTATATCAAAATAAGACTTATGGAATTTTTTCAGTTCTTCAATTTGTTCATCCTTCATATCGGCGATATCCACTTCTAAAAATGGTTTATCGTCCATTATATTAGGCTCTTTTAAATCCGTATAGAAACGGTATATTATTCCATTAGTCAACACGCCAAATTTAGCTTTCGACACATTGAAATATCTTAGAAGTTGGTTATCATGAAGATTTAAATCTTGTTTCCAATGTTTGCATTCAATAAGAATTATAGGCTCTCCATCCTTTAATATAGCATAATCAATCTTTTCGCCTTTTTTCATGGCTATATCACAAGTCATTTCCGGCAAAACTTCTAAAGGATTGAACACATCGTACCCTAACGCGTTGATAAAAGGCATAATGAAAGCATTCTTTGTAGCCTCTTCTGTTTCTATATTATCTTTCAGTTTGATAATTCTCTCTGATATTTGTTTGATTGAATCTTTAAAGTCCATAATACTACCAATTTAATTAATACAATCAGCATATTTTATTAATTCATATTATTATATTTACATAATAAAAAGTTAATGCCTATCTAATATCTCTTTAAGCATACATATCATGTCATCTTTAGACTTAATTATGGCTTCACACTTTGCCAACTCTATCTCTTTTAAATGCAACTCCTCTTTAAGTCTATTGATTTCGTTTGAGTTATTGTTTCCCAAACCTGAATTTTGTATCTCAATAGAACCGTCTGGATGAATAATTTTTTGTGTTCCAACTTCCGGCAATGATATTTTTATGTTCTGCCCACCAATGTTGTTTTGATTCTCGTTTCCGTTTATCGTGACGTTGCTACTGTTGGGATTCAACATCTCGCCTTCTCCGGTAAGAAGCCACACCTTATTCACTTGAGGAAAGGAAGATAATATCTTACTTTTCATTGACGGGGATATAGTTTTTGTCTTTCCCTTTAGTAAATCATATACAGCTTGCTTGGTCTTAGCATTAATTCTGACAGCAAATTCAGAAGGATTAAGACCGCTGTATTCTATAACTTTTGATAATCTCTCGCTCGCCTCCATATCCCAAATATTAATTTTTGCAAAAAGCAAGATTAAATCTTACTCACGTCTTGTTTGTTTTAAGATAACACCTTATCTTTGTAACATATTAATTAATCACTTAAATAAGTGCTTTCAAAAATAGATAAAAAAGTAATTACAACAAAATTTAAAATGTGAAATATGATAGGAAGAAGTAAAAAACGTGCAAAGTACGCCGGAATAGTTTGGAGAGTTGAACTAATCCGTTCCGATGGATTGGTTTGCAAATGGCAGTTTGATAATTGCTCCAAACAACATGCCAAAGGATTAGTAAAGGGGTATATAGAAAGCTGCCCATATGATTGCAAATATACTATATATCAACATCATTAATACAAAGAAAATGGAAAAGGAATTATTAACTGAGAAAGAAAAAGAAAGAGCAGAAAAGCATTCAAAAATAATCATGGCATTCAACGAGAAAAGGACAACGTATCCAGATGTCTCCAATTCTCGAATAATAAATCTGACTGCCAAACAATTCAATTACACCTACACAGGTGTTTACCTTATCCTAAAGAAGAAAGGTATTATATGAAAATAGTAAAACCAATAGCATGCGCAATATTCTTGTTCGCTGCGTTCCTCGTGGCCGGGACAAGCGACCGTACAGATACGGTAATTTACAATATGCCGGAATGCGCATACAAGGAAATAAGAGACACCCTGACCATACATGGGGAACGGCCAAGCGAAAAGCAAATTGCAGACTATTATATAACCAAATACAAAAAGTAACCATGGAAGGAAATATTGAAATCTTCGACACAAAAAGGTACAGCACCAATGAGGTTTGTGCCATATTGGGTGTATGCCGGTCAACCCTTTGGAAGTACACAAAAGAAGACAAGATAAAATGTGGATTTAGACGGGAAAACGGACGGCGGTTTTTCATAGGGAGAGAAGTAAAACGGTTTATGAATGCACAAATGTAAGGTTATGGAATCACACTTGGAATTATTGAACATTTGGATAAACCGGAACTACAACAGAGAAAAAGAAAGGCTGTCATTGAGATATGGAATGTACTTTAGTGAAGACATCTTCATCGAATCGTACATGTTGGCAAGAAATGAGATTAAACATTGCGACATCTGCAACAAAGAAATGTCCGAAGTTCTAATGGATTGCTACAAGAGAATATCATATAAATACTACGTTCAAAAAATGAGATATGTAAATCCCGATCAACTTTTCTTCGACTTTTTAAAAGATGATGATGAGTATAAGGACGAATATGTATTTAATACGTTATATGACAACATTTTAAGATTTGTCAGAAATAAGCATCGTGCTATTTACGATGAATTTAAATTAAACTTTATAGAAGGAATTGAAATCAAAGTTTTGGCAAAAAAAAGAGGTGTTCCATTGTTGGCACTTAAAAGAAAACTTGATAGGGTTAAACGTGAAATTAAAAATAAATACTGTTATGATTATTTTCAATAAGAGGAATACCAATAACAAAAGCCGCGTTTATTCGATTTCATTCAACATACGCAAACAAGGCATTCATTTTTCTTACAAATTAAAAAAAGAACTTGAAATGACCACGGAAAAACGTGTCGTATTCTTATTCAGAAATGGAAAATTCTTTTTTAGGATTACTGAAAATCCGGATGAAGGTTCGAGAATAAGGATAGACGGAGAAGATACAGAAAATCGACACTTCGGAATAATTACCAACAACTATCCATTTACAAAAATGGTATTAGCTCATTTCAAAGAAGAATACTCATGCCGTTTTTTTGTAGACATAAAAAAGAAGAAACTTATAGATGGGATTGAATTTTATAAAATGGAAAGGGTTGTTTATGAAAACAAAAAACCTTGTTATAAACCTTATTTGGAATAAAGGTCGGATTACATTTAATAGTAAATTATTTAATCTTGTTGGTGGAGAAAAAGCAAGTATTTTATTCATCAAGGATGGACGTAAATACTACATATCCCCCAATGGAGGTGATGATGGGTTTAAATTCATCAATAATAAATACATACATAGGTTTTCATGTGTCAATTTTGTAATGGACATACTTAACAACAGAAAGGTACTTGATGATTGTATATCTTATATTGTAAGTGAGAAGCCGATAATGAAAGGGGGGTATACTTGTTATGAAATCACAAACAAAACAACCTGTTAAAATCGGCGACATAATGGATGAGTTGGGTTATACCCACAATGGAACGCCTTGTCATGGTAATATTGTGGAATTATTTAACAGAAAAGAAAATGAAAGAGACCAGTATAATATTATACACAAGTTATTATGATATTTTGAATAAAATGCCAAAGGATGATGTCTGTGACATTATTATGGCCTGTTTAGAGCATGTTATGGAAATTGAAAAAAGAGCATTATCCGATAAAGCTGAAATCGCTTTTGCATTCATAAGTTCCAATATCAACAGAGACAAGGAAAAATATGAAAGAATAGTTGAAAAAAGGCGTGAGGCAGGAAAAAAAGGAAGAGCACAAAAATGTAAGCAAATGCAAGCAAATGGTAGCAAAACAAGCAAATGTAAGCAAATGCAAGCAAATGGTAGCTTATATGATAATGATAATGTAAATGATAATGGGTATATAAATACATCTACTGATGTAGATGATTTAATGGATACTACGTCTACTCCTAACGTAGTAGACGATATAGAAAAAACTGTTTCATCTAAAGATGAACCAGAAAAAAAGTTTTCAGTTTCCGATTCTGGCGAATCGAAAACCTCCCAAACCCACATCCAAGACGAAGAAACATCTACCACCAATGCGGAGGAAGTTCCACCAGAAAAAGAGACTCCCCCGCAACCAGTTAAACCCGCCCCCAAGGTCAGCAAGGAAGAACAGACATTCATAGACGGTATGAAAAAAACATACCCTCATGTGATGGCCATGAAATCCCCACTGACTTACGACCAATACAAACGCATCATCGCCAAATACGAAAATACGGATTTGGTCAAAAGTGTACTTGAAGCGATGGAAAACAAAAACGACCTGTGCCTAAAGTACCGGAGCGCAAACCTCACCCTGCAAGAATGGATTCGCAGACGAATTACAAACTAAGTTCCGTTTCAAGCGTTTGAAAACATACGGATGATATGATGAACGAGAAAGAATAGATTTAAGCCACTATTTTCACCCAAGGTATACCAACCATCGGGAAAGGCATAAAAATGGCTAAAATCAAAAACGTATACGCAAATAAGGCATAAAACAGACTGACATGGCCGAGTTAATACAAATACATGACGAAGAAAACGAAAGATTAGTGCTTGGCACTATGCTTAACCGCCGAGGGGCGTTTGACGAAGTACGGGACATACTATACCCAGAATGCTTCTACATAGACAAACACCGAGAGGTTTACAAAGCCATCCTTAGTGTGGCAGACAACGGGAATGAAATAAACATCATCTCGGTATTTGCCGAAATAGACAATACTGGTAAAGTCGGTGGTTCCATAATAACCCCTGCATACATAGCCGAACTTTCCGGCCATGAGATAGTTTTCGATTTCTATCATCTTGCCTACCGTCTGGTAGAACTGGAAAAGAGGCGGAAGATTTTAGTTTTAAGCCACTATCTTGCCAACTCCGCATCAAGTGAATATGAAGACCTCGAAACCGTCCTGAATCGAATGGAAAAAACAATAGATGAAATTCTGGACACACAAAGACAGAACGTTTATACGGTAAAGGAATGTTTTTCATCTGTCATTGAAAACATCAACGCCAACCTTAATGGCAGCGAAAAGGCAGCATTCGGTTCAAATACAGGATTTCCGGAAATAGACGGAAAGGGCGGGTTTCATACCTCGGATTTAATTATCATCGCCGGTTCCACCTCTCAAGGAAAAACATCTTTTGCAAATTCCGTCGTCTTGAATGCGTCAATGAACGGGGACAAAATAGCGGTTTACTCCATGGAAATGACAAAGCTGCAACTTACGTCAAGACTTTTGTCAGTACATAGCGGAGTTTCTTCATCCGAAATACTATATGCCAAACTTTCCGCTGAAAACCTGCAAAAGGTAGACAAGTCTATCGGGTTACTATCAAAAACCATAGGCGAAAATATCTTTTTCGATGACAGGAGCACGTCCAATATAGACACCATCATCGGAAGTATCAGAAGCCTGAAAAAACGTGAAGGAATATGTGGAGCCGTGGTAGATTATCTGCAAATTCTAAATGTGAACGCAACCGGAAAAACAAATAAGGAACAACGTATGGGGGAAATTGCCCGTAGGCTCAAAAACCTTGCAAAAGACTTGGACATTTGGATTATTGCATTGTCCCAACTAAGCCGTGACAAAGAAAACCCTGAGCCAACGATTGAAAGGATAAGGGACAGCGGGCAAATAGCAGAAGCTGCTGACGTAATAATTTTGATTTATCGTCCGGAAGTTTACGGGAAACAATATCCAGATCCATACAAAGCTGTCAGTACCAAGAATACGGCTATGATAAAAATCATCAAAGGCCGGAACATTGGGCTATTTAACTTTATATGTGGATTCGACCCACCAACTACAAGGTTTTATCCATTAAGCACTTATCCGCAAATGGAACTACCACAATTGATTAGTAAAAAAGATAGCGAAATACAAATGCCATTTTAAACAAAAAAACATGAAAGCATTAAGTAAATACAGATTTGAAAACTTTTCTGACATCAGCAAAGTCAGGGAAGCACAAAAAAACGGTCTACTCAGAAAACGAAACAGAATATTTGTTTCCTTGTTGCTATCTGCCTGTTATGCGCACTTTTCCAAAATGGAACGATACAGGAGCGTATTGAACAAAGAAGGTAGTAACACGTACGATGAAGCGGAAAAAATGTCTGATTCATTCAATTCCATTTTCAATTTGGAATCAAAGCCTTCCGACTTCCTTTATTACGAAGATGAAACATGTGACAAAGTCATATACGAATACAGATTGTATAAGAAAGCCAAATCCCTTATCACACGATTCGGTTATGACGAACAGGATGTTGAAGCCTTTTGCCATAAAATAGAATTTTCATACGTGAAAGGATTGGTTTATTTTAAAATTCAAAGTACCACACATTACGAAATGTATTCAGATGCCGCCATCAGTTATTTGGTTGGCATGAAAAATTACTCCGACATGGCCGGTAGGTTTGTGAAAATAAACCTTCTCAGCAAGAGTTTCGTGCCGTTGGAAAGAAAAGACGTAATCAGATACATCAAAGACCTCTCGAAAGCATACGAAACATTTCAAAGCATTGCTACTATAAGGCTTTATCGAAAATTCAAAAGGGAAAATGAACCATGGAAATCTCGCAAGATGGAAAAATATTGGTTTTAGACCGGCTCGATTACGAAGCCCTTGCCGACCGGATGGAAAGCACAAAGGGGCATGTTGAGTATGAAGAAGACGACCGCCTTGTAGCGTTCGACTACGAAATACAAGTAGACGGTTACGAGGTTTACGGGGGCTACATCTACCCAACGGAATACGTTACCACTCATGTAGGCGTAACAGTGAAGAACGCTTTCGCCTATGACGGAGAGGACGAGATACCCCCCGTAATCGACGAAACAGAATTAAGCAAAAAAATAGAATCACAGATAAGATAAAAACAAACTGGAGGGGAACGCATTTCGTTACCCCCTACACAAAAAAGAAACGATATGAGCACGCAAAAAAAGAACCAGTTAAAGGAAATCATACCCCTTGCATGGAAGTTCGTCAAGAAGAAAGGTTTTAGCACAGGCGAGGCATGCAGCGAAGTATGCAGCAAGGTAAAAGCGTCCATTTTACCGCCACCACCAAAGGACGCAAATCGTGCGACACAAAAAAGCACGTGGAGAAGCTTTAAGAAAATAAATTTAGCCAACTGATAAAATAACACGGCTCGGGGGTGTCCACCTCCGGCCACAAAAACAAAAAACATCATGGAAAATGAAGTATTAGTAAAAATGAACGATGAAGTATTAAACCTCATCAAGAATTTGAACGACCCAAACGAGTACAACAAGTTTCAACGTAAAGCAAACGCCATGGAAGCAATAAGCAAATTACTAAACACGGTTCTAATTACGGACGAACAGGAAAAGAACGCGTTTCATGAATTATTGATGGTGATAGCCGAATATACGGAGCTATTAGGGATTATTTCAAAAATACAAATCAGATAAAATAAAAAGACGATGAAAGAGAAAGAATGCACATGTCCGATATTTCGGGCGTTGGAAAAACAAGGGCTTCGTTGGAATCCCGAAACGGAAGAAATAGAAACTAAACGTTGGAGGGCGAAAGAAGGGGAACGTTATTATTACATAAAACCGAGTGAAGACGATCCTAAAAGTTATACAGAATGTTTTGATAAAATTGATACTTGGTTATGGGAATCAGGCAATTATTTCCGCACGGAAGATGAAGCTCGAAAATACGCCAACGAGTTCAATAGGATGTTGCAAGAAAGAACTTTAGACAAGGAGGAATGAGTATGGGAACTATTAGATAAAGAGGAATCAGTTACCCCCGTCTTGATTTGGAACGGGGGTAATTGATTGTGACAAGTTCAGGAACAAAATAAAAAGGATTTTATTCACTCTCCTTTTGTCTTAACTCCAATTTCAGGGCTTCGCTGAACGAGTGGGGGACGAGGTAGCCGCCGGACTGTATCACCTGCTCCATCCTGTTGAATGCGGCGATGTAGTCCAGTTTGAACTGTAGAGCCCTATCTCTGGTGAATCCCATGGCAAGGAGTGTGAATCCGTCACGGTTCATCACGAACATGGGGTATTCTTGTCCGTTCTGCGGGTGGATATAGGTGGTTTCCATGAACATGGGGGTGTCCCCAATTTTGGATATACCCCCTATCAGATTTCTGATTCCACGAAAAGATATGCGCAATTTTGCGCCGATGTCAAAAGCTCTTTTATTGAGCGCATTACGTCACGATGATTCCTCCCGAACTTTTCGGACACATTTTTGCGTTAAAAGTGGGGTCACGTGTATTTGACCCCACCATGACCCCACCCCGTGAAGTTAGTGCAACGTCCTACAGATGCACTGAACTGCACCAAATCAAAAACCACTTTGCGGGGTGTCCTCTTTTTGCTTCAGTTCCAGTTCCGCACCGCATACGGGGCAATGCAAGCCCGTGCCGCTTTCCTTTGACACCGGAAGCCTTTTTACCAATAAGAAGACATAGCTTATTGCATAAAGCGATAAAAATAAATTTAGGAAAACGGGTTTTTGATTATTTTTTCAGATTAGTATATCCATGAAAATTCAGATGAATATCTATAACTTTAGCATCTTCTTTGATGTTTTGAGTATAATATTCAGCTATTCTACTTTTATCTCTTTGATAGAGCTTTTGTTCTCTGGTAGTTGCTTTATTTATGACCTTTTTGCTCATAACTTTGCAAATATAGCTTCTAATTTTGAAATTACTTGCATATTATCTAAATTATTGATTCACTCATCTTTCACCACCTTTTGCTTTAACTCCAGTTCCGCACCGCATACGGGACAACGTAAGCCCGTGCCTTGCTCCTTACGCACATCTTCCGGTGATGCAAAGAGCCTCCAAAGAGGAAGGTCAAGAGCTGACGCAATCTTTTCAAGTAATGTTAATGAAGTATTTCCGTTTGATGCACGACTTAACGTAACTTCTGAAACACCTAACTTTTCTGCAAGTTCTTTTTGGGTGGTATTGCGCATCTGACAGACCTCCTTAATTCTTAATTTCATATACATTTAATGTTTATCGTTTCTTTCTAAATACAAAGGTACAGAAAATATCGTCAGAAGACAATATTAAATGTTAATTTTTCATTTTACGATAATTTATTCTTATTTTTATTTGGCGAATATTATCGGAATATGTATATTTGCAACATAGAATTAAATATTAACGATAATAGAATATGAAAGTAGAAGTAATCAAACAGAGAATGATAGAAAAGTTCATTATGTCAGAGTTTGCGCAAGGTAACTTGAATACAAAAGAGCAAGTAGCTTGTATGCTTACCCTGATTCAGAAAAAGCTGAATATGTCAGTAGAAAAGGCTGGAGACTTTATGAGAAATGCAATTGGTATAAACGCTTAAAGATATAAGACAATGAAACGATATTTTGTAGCTGGAAATGAAATAAGTGAGCAAGAAGCAAAATCCATTGAGGCAAAGAATAAAGAGTACATGATCAGCAATGACTTTTCATTGTGGGCAAAGTGCCAGTTCGTAACAGTAGTCAAATAAGTTTAACCAGCATGGCTAAAGCCCTTCACAATACATAAAATTATGAAAAAGAAAGCCGTAGAATACAGCATAACAGCAAAGAAACAAGATTTTGAAATAATCAAAGTTCGTTCATCAGAAGATGCGTTCAACTTTGCAAAGGAGTTCTATCACGAGGATATTTTAATCTATGAAAGCGCCTTTATTATTTTATTGAATCAGGCCAATAACGTGACCGGATATGCTAAAATATCACAAGGAGGAATAAGCCAAACTTTAGTAGATAGAAGGATTATTGCCAAATACGCTATTGATGCACTTTCTTCGGCTGTAATCTTCGTACACAATCACCCATCCGGAAACATAAAACCAAGCCAAGAGGATATAAAGCTTTCTGATGAAATAAAAAAAGGACTTGCCCTTTTCGGTATAAAATTACTCGATAGCATTATAATCAGTGATGATAAATACTACTCGATGTTAGACGAAGGGGTATTAGTATAAACGACCACATGACAAGACGATAATTGCGCGTTGGGGCTTCGGCCAACGTTACTTGCAATGATGCCCCTGTAGGTAATACGGCCTACAGGGTTAATTATTTCTCATTCAAAGTAATTACTATAAAATTATTTATGATAATATGCAATTATAATATAATTGTTTTGTATATTTGCTTTGTTATATAAAATCCGTTGTCATGAATAGTATAAAATTAATTCAAACAGAAATGATTCCGTTATCTGATATTGAACAAAATCATGGTCAGATAGATGGACTTCCAGCAAACCCGAGGATTATACGTAATGAGAAATTTGAAAAATTAAAAAAGTCCATCGTAGATAATCCTGAGATGCTTTCACTGAGGGAACTTTTAGTGTACAAGCATGGTGGGAAATATGTCACCATTGGTGGAAACATGAGGTTGATTGCCTTACAAGATTTGCAATATGAAAAAGCCCCTTGTAAAGTCATCCCACAAAATGTAACAATAGAGCAACTAAAAGCATACGTCATGAAAGACAATGCACCTTATGGAGAGTGGGATTATGATATGCTTGCCAATGAGTGGGATACCGAACAGCTCAAAGATTGGGGTGTACTTCCTGACGATTGGGAGGAAGAAGAAAGTTTGAACTTTGAAAATAATATGTCAACGTCTACCCCATGCGATTATTTAAAGTTTGGCAAGATTAGTATACCAATATCAGAAGACGAACTGAACGAACTTACAGCCATACATGATGAGTATTTAAATTCAAATGGCACAAATTTAGGATTCGTTTTACAAATAGTAGAAAAATGGAAAGGATAATATTAAAAAACATACATCCTGCCGCGTACAATCCCAGAATTTTGTCAAAACGCGCATCTCAAGAACTGAAAGAAAGTATCAGTAGACTTGGTATTGTGAAACCGATTTTGATAAATGCAGAGAATAATACCATAATTGCAGGGCATCAAAGAAGTAAGACACTGATTGCATTAGGATATAATGAAGCTCCAGGATATTACCTTAAAGGTTTAAATGAGAGCGATGAAATACGTTTTAACCAATTGCATAACATGTGTGAGGTTGAAGTAAACGTGGACGCCCCAAAATTACATATAAATGACACTCTTACTATTGGCATAAATAGAATAAGTTACGAAAAAATATATGTTAAAGATAAAGGTAAGCTTTTTACATTTGTGAATGCCATTGGAAAACTTATCACTAAATTTGGAGAGTTTGCCGCTCCTGTTGTAACAGAAAACGGGGAAGTTGTTACTTCATCTGTATATGCCTATGCTGCAAAGATGTTAGGACGGGATATTGATGTTTTTGTTATACCAGAAGGAAACAAAAACCTTGCAATTCAATATTTCTCAAAACAATATGGCGAATTCTCTTACGAGCACCTTCCCAAAAAAACTTATATCCAATCCCTTGCTCAAATGAAACGGTTACGCCATAACGATGATATACACAAAGACAACAAGAGTACACTTTATGAGAAGATGGTATTACCATATTTAAAAACTCAAATCAGAAATAAGAACCTAAGAATATTGGATTTCGGCGCTGGGCAATATGACTATGCAAAAAAGTTAAAAAGGGAAGGATATGATATTACAATGATTGATCCATACCATAGACCGAACAACACATCATCAGCTATTGATTATTTGGGTAATCAAAAGACATATCAATTAATTTGTGATGACATACAAAACAAAGGGTTATATGATGTTGTTATCTGCGACAGCGTTTTGAATTCCGTAGATAGCGTAAAAGCAGAAGAAAGCGTAATAAAATCCGTTTTTGGTCTGTGCAAACAAAGTGGGATGGTATTCATCAGTGGGAGGCCATTTAAGGCAGGAAATAAGCAAGCGAAGAATGCATCAAGGTATTACGCTGATTCTCTTGTCCACTATTTTGATAAGAATGGATTTACTGGCATGTATCGCAATGGAGAATGGTTTTACCAAAGGTTCCACAAAGATTATGAAGTACGAAGAATTGGAGAATACATATCAAATTCACCCGTAATAAAAATAGGTAATAATTCGTGGCAGGTAATGGCTATAAAAGATGTGGAACACTCACAAGAAGAAATTATAGATGCCTTAATGTTTGAATTTAGCCTTCCGCTACCAAATGGAAAGAAATACGATTTTGCTGATAAAATAAAAAACGCTTATGAAAACAGAAAGATGTCCTAAAATAGATTTTTTCTCTACAAGCAAGAATTTCAAGTATCTGTGGCTGAAATATATTACCGGATTTGACTTGTCTGTTCACTGTGCAAATTGTTTAATTGGGAACTACTCTAAAAAGATACCAATAAAAGACAATACGGTTTTGTTGGATGAATTTGAGGCCAAATATTATTATCTCTGTGGAGTATCTATACCATACAAATGGGAAGACAATTTGCATATCGCTTTCAGGTATAAAGAGGGTGGATGCATACAATATAATGATGGCCATACAAGAGTTGTTATAAGTGATGCTGAAGCCATTGAAATAAAATCTTTGAACTCTTACGACTTGCATCCAAAAGGCAAGTTTAAGACTTACAACACATGTAGGAATTGGAGGTTCGCGTATCAAACAACGTTTAATGTATAGGTATGTCCAAGTTAAACGAAGATAAAATGAAAGAATGTTCCGATTGGGTACGTGAAAACGGCTTGATGGAATACGGCGGCGCAAGGTTGAAGGACTTTTGCGCCCACTTCGGCATTGATGTGAAAACGTACTATCGTTGGATGAAAAATGCCAATTTCGCCAATGCTATAAAAAAGGCGAAGGAAGACTTCAAAAACAACCTTGAATATGACCTTGTAATCTCTCTTGCAAAATCAGCAAAGGGGTATGATTATGAGCAAACGACAACCGAATGGATGGACGAAAACGGAAAACCTAAAATCAAGAAACAGGTGAAAAAGAACATTCATGTCGAGCCGAATGTCGGGGCAAATATTTTTCTCCTTACAAATATCGCACCTGGAAGGTGGAAAAACCGCCAAGATTCCAAGATAGAGCATTCCGGCGAAGTTAGTACGGGATTGAATATCACTGTATCTAACGATAAAACTGCAGAACTATTGAAAAAGCTCAAAGATAAGTAGTATATGATAGCGACTAAAGTATATGAAGATAGCTTGTCGGCCTACGTGAATAACGCCAGAATAATAGCCAATAAAGGAGGGACACGATCGGGAAAAACATACTCGGTCATGTCTCTTTTGTTAACTATCATTTTGGTTGGTGCAAAGAAGAGAGTGATAGACATAATCTCTGAATCAATTCCGCACCTAAAACGTGGTGCCATCCAAGACCTGACTAACATAGTGGATGCGGAAGGGATGGTAGAAGGAATAGACTACGAATCCAACCAAACGGACAAGACTTATACGTTCAAATCAGGGTCACAAATACGTTTCTATTCCGCTGATGATTGGGGAAAGGTGAAAGGAGCCGGGCGAGACATCCTTTTCATCAATGAGTGTAACCGTATTCCTTATGAAGTATTCCGGCAATTAAGCGTGCGTACCCGTGAGTGTATTTTTCTCGATTGGAATCCAGACAGTGAATTTTGGTATGAATTGAAAGGAATATCAATCAGAACCAACACGGTGGAGATTCACTCAACCTACAAAGACAATCCATTTATTACAGAAGAACAGATTGCAGAAATAGAAAGCAATAAAGATGATGAAAACTGGTGGAAAGTTTATGGCCTTGGATTGACCGGCCGACCGCAAGGAGTTGTCTATACAAGATGGAAGCAAGTACCGAACATACCGGCTGAAGCTAAATTGGTGGCAAGGGGGCTTGACTTTGGTTTTACCGTGGACCCGACCGGAATTGTTGACGTGTACATGTTGAACGGTGAATTATGGCTTGATGAACGCTGTTACATGCGTGGAATGACGAATGACAAGATAGCCGATGAACTACGTGGCCTTCCCGGGTCAACAGTTGCGGACAGTGCTGAACAAAAAAGTATTACGGAAATATACAATTACGGTATCAGGGGGATAGAACCAGCAGAAAAGGGTGCGGATTCCGTACGTAACGGTATCCAGATTCTTCAAAGGTACAACTTCAACATAACGAGCGGGAGCCTGAACCTGATTTATGAGATACGGAATTACAAATGGAGAGAGAATAAAATGACAGGTGAGTTATTGAATGAGCCTATCGACAAGTTTAATCACCTTTTAGATGCGGTTAGGTATGTAGCTCTAAACTATTTGAAAGAAAAGAGACCAATCAGGCGACCGCGTTCAAGGTATATTGAAACATGATATGACAGTACGTGAATTTTTGCATATAAGTGAGTTTATTACCGATTATGATAACCTTATCAGAATAGCAAAAGAAATCAAACCATCGCAATTTGTGTGTGGTGTGAGCATGCCTGACACGATTAATGATATTACGATGGGAAAACTCATGGAGCTACAATCAATTTCCAATGATGCGGATTTTCTTATATTGCCCTGTAAAATCATTTTGGGGGTCAGTGAAGAAACCATATTAAACGAAGATGTTCAGGCCGTCCTATCATTTTCTTTCTGGGTTTCAAAAGAAGTGGAACGGGTTAATAAGCTGTTTTCAAAAGCAAGCGTCACCCCTACACCTGAAGAACAACAGGCCGGTATTGAGAATTTGAAGTTTGGAATGTTTGGCTTGTTGGACTATTACGCCACACGCATGCACATACCCGACCATGGGGATGTTGAAAAGATTCCATGGATTCGAGTGTACAAGTGTCTTGACATGGATACAAGGCGAATGAAGTTTGAAAGGAGATTACGTAACATCATAACGAAGAAAAAGAAATGAAAGAAGAAAGCAAATACAGAAGGCCGGATGGTTTTCAATCCATAGAGGACAAAATAAGGTTTGTGGCAAGTAAAATGAAATGTGTGCAATACATATTTGAGAACTGGCAAACGGCAAATGTGAAGCTTGACAGCACGGCATTACCGGCCATGCTCAACGTCCTTCCGGCAAGCGGGGTTATGAAGTTTGGCCAACAACAAATCAAAGACTATCCTAATTGCTTGTTTGCTTTCATGGACAAGGTTGATTTTGATTTCGAAGGGGAAGAATCAGACAGCGTGGTGGAACGGTGCAAGGCATACGCACAAGAATTTATAATGCGAATCAATAAATCAGGATTGTTTGAACCCGTCTATGGGGAAATCCCGTATTCCATCTTTTATGACAAGCTTGATGTAAATGTGGCCGGTATCACTATTGAAGTACAATTGAAAGAAACTAAAGGTCTGGTTTTATGTCCATCAAAGAACATAGAGGAGGTAATTTATGGAAATGACAGTAACCCGTGCGGATGTACAGAAAATAGTCGGTGACGAACTTGAATCACTACGCTCCCGAATCATAGCCAACCATGTAGCCGCAAAACAAGTAGCAAGCGGACGCACGAAATCCAGTATCAAAGTTGAACTTACGGAAAACGGTGGAATATTATGGGGAAGATTCCCTTTTGGGACTCTGGAAACGGGACGGCGTGCAGGTAGGACACCCCACAACTTTATCAGCATAATCCGGCAATGGATTATAGACAAAGGTATATCTGTGCCACCAATACAATATATACGGAAGCCATCGGAACGATGGAAGCCCAAATATACGCCAAAAGAAAGGGGGGTAATGAGCATGGCCGGTGCAATAGCCCACAAGATAAAAACAGAAGGGACTAAGTTATATCGTGAAGGTGGGAGAAATGATATTTACTCACCGGAAATAGAAAAAACTGTGAATAGCATTACCCGAAGAGTAGGTTTGTTATTTGAGCAGGAAGTTGAACACATAAACTTAAATACAAAAAATGAGGACGGGTATAATAAGTGATGGTTGGGGGATTTCCTATCCTGATACCATCTCGTTTACATTCAATCGCAATTTGATTAGAATTCAAGGAGCAACAGACGATGAAGTAACTGTTACGGTTCAAAGGGAAAGCTTGTCTTATCAAGACAAAAGGGAAACGATTAACGGTTATGTACAATTTGACATCAGCGAATATCTACGTTTGTTCTTCTTGGTCAAAGAAACAGAACTGGTTCCAAGTTTGGACATTGAGGTACATGTCAGCCTCGGCAAAGGAGGAGATTTCAAATTCATCATGACATGTATTTGGGGAGTTATAAATATCGGCGACACGTTCAATTCCGGACGGAAAGTTGTATGGTTCAAAAACTATCCTCAAACAGTCAGCTTTTATTCTTCTGACAACGCAGTACAAGCCCAAAGCGACAATGAACCGCTTAAAGGGATTGATGTAACACCCGGCATTGTGCATTTGGATTTGAATAGTACTTTTCCCAAAGCACAAGACCATGCTACGATATTGTTAATGGAAGAGTACAAGGCAATTTTTGACTATACTTTTGATTATACCTTCACTTCTATAACTGATGATCTGGTTTTGAACATTGAAATAAATAACGCGGATTGTGGGGTTTTTATCAGGTGGATAGACCGGCATGGTTTTTATCAATATTGGCTCTTTAAGCCAGGTGACATTTCATATAAGGTATCTGACATAGGGGAAGAATCGGAAGTAATTTCTACGGCCTTCCTAGATGTGTATGGAATAACCCGTGTCCAAGGTAAAGAAACCCACAAAACAATAAAGGTATGTGCTCCATTGGTAGACAAAGACACGTTTAAGATGTTACTCGGTCTACTTTCATCACCACTTCCTTCATTGTGGGATGGGGAGGAATGGATTCCAATCCATATATCAGAGGGTACTTCTACTCAGTCCACTTCTGATTTACAAGATTTCGAGATACAGATAGAAATGCCAGAACTTATAACACAAAAGCTATGAGAGATGAACTTTATATAAACAACCAACGTGTAGACATGTCGGAAAGTGGTATAAACCTTACTTTCCGGAGTAACTTGCTATCAGATATAAGCAAGATAGTCAGTAATTACAGTTATACCATCAAGTTACCAAAAACGGCCAATAATTTGAGAATTACCAGCGGAGCGGTATTCCCGAGCAGTGAAAGCAGCTTCCCTTATCTTGTACATGCCGGACGGGTTTTGCGTGACGGGATTGTGATTATTGATAATGCGAATGTGATACTTTTATCTATTGGCGAGAATATAGAAATCACCTTATCATGGGGCGCATCGTCAAATCTTCAAGAGCTTGTCTCCGGTAATGCCAAACTCAGGGATTTACCTTTTTCAGATGATACAGACAAAGTTGTGACTTCTGTTTTACCCGGTTCCTCTCCAATGATGCCATATATTGATTGGGGAATAGAAATAAATGAAAGTACGTGGAACGCATTCAATCACCCAGTATTAACGTTAAGCACCATTTTTCAACGCATAAAGAATAAATATGACATAGAAATAGTTTATCCTGAATCTATCGAAAAAATAGCCGGCCTATGTATCCCACTTACTTCACAGAACGTGGCGGAGCAAAACCAAATAGATGAAAAAAGAACGTTCTATGTAGAGAAAGAACTGACTAATAACAGTCAAGATAGAACCTTTGTTCAACTAAGGAAGGATGGAAATCAATATTGCTATATAGGTGATTTTGAGGAATTACAAAATGTTGGCATTTATGCAAATCATATTGATATTTTTTGTGATATGGATTTACATCTTATTGTATACCAAGAAATAACATTCCCTTATGGCTATGTAGTACCATTATTATTTATGGGTAACGAATATACAGGAGAAACGCTATCAGAAGAAGTGATAGACACAAATAGAACACTCTTTAAAATAAAATATGATATTCAAATTTCTGGTGTTGATTTATCAATAGAGCCGAATATAGAACAATGTCTCAGATTCAATCTTATTAAGGCAAGTACATTGGTATATACATCATCAAGTGATAATTCATACATCAACATTAATCCGCATGTTGAAGAATTACGTCAGGGTGCAACTTTTTATTTCTCCGCTAATATACCTGATTTAAAATTGACCGACATTTTGAAGTCTATAAAAAATATGTATGGGTTATATGTCACGACGGAACCGGGTAAATTTATATATCATGAGTACAAAGAGGTGTATTCAAAGAAATCCGTGGCATACGATTGGAGCCAAAAGCTTGTATCGAAAGTCAACGTCCCTAATACAACAGAGTATAGGTTGGACGAAATTGCACAATCCAACTTATTTAAGTATAAAGAGGACGATACGGTAAAAGGACTTTATGACGGGGTTATCAATGTAAACGATAAAACGTTAGATGCGGAAAGGGAAGCATATACCTCCATTTTCGCAGGAACAGATGAATATGGAAAACCGTCCAATAGTTCGTACGCTTATATTCCTATCTATCATTACAATGATTCAGGGGAAGTGGAATATGATGACGTGGAGCCACGTATATTATATAGGCAGTATAACCGTACATGGCGTACTACTTTTATAGGTCTTGGATGGGAGGCATTAATCAGCGAATATTACGGTAGTTATATAGATTTTATTACCAAGGCAAAAATAATCACGGAAACGATAAAGTTATCACCTGTTGATTTAAAAAACATAGACTTATATATCCCCGTGTATTTGAGACAATATGGTACTTATTTTGCTATACTTGAAATCAAGACAGGAGATAATAACTTATGCGATGTGAAACTTCTAAAATTATAAAACTATGGCAAACAACAAAGTAGAAAAGGTTTTAGACATAAAAGTGAATTATGCCGATGCTATAAAGAAAATCGCCGAATATCGTGCAAAATTAGACAAGGTAAAGGAAGCTGAATCCGAACTGAAAAAGCAACTAAATGAAGGACGTATTTCACGAGAGGAATACAACAAGGCTATTTCGGCTACAAAAATAGCATCGGACGAATACAAGTCAACTATAAGGGACATTGAAAAAGTTGTAAAGAACCAAATTAAACTTGACCATGAACAAGAGGGTTCTTTACGTGGTATGCGTGCGGAATTGTCCAATTTAACACGCGAATACGATGCTCTATCAAGAGAAGAACGTGAAAATGAAAAAGTAGGGGGTGCGTTGGCAAAACAAATCAATGACCTTACGGATGAATTAAAAGAAGCAGAAGAGGAAACTGGACGTTATTATCGAAATGTCGGGAACTATAAAAACAGTATCCTTGAAGCCATCGGACTTAACAACCAATTCGGAGAATCACTGATGAATCTTGGAGAGGGTTCCAAGGGAATAAAGAAGATAAATACGGATATTAAGGCATTATGGGCTACTATGAAAGGTTTGCTTACCAATCCCGTTTTTCTCGCTTTGGCAGGTATCGCCGGTGTCGGAATGGCATTCAGATGGTTCTATGATTATAACAAGGGGCTTGTCGAGGCAACAAAACTCACCAAACAGTTCACAGGATTGGGAGGAAATGAAATGAAGGAATACCGTAATGAAGTGCAGGCCGTGGCCGACATGTACGGTAAAGACTTTAAAGAAACCCTACAAGCTGCGAACTCGCTTTCAAAGCAATTTGGCATCACGTCGCAAGAGGCCATGAATATTATAAAGGATGGTTTTGTGGCCGGTGCAGATGTAAACGGTGAGTTCCTTGACACCCTGAAAGAATACCCTGCGTATTTCAAAGAAGCCGGTATCAGCGCGGAGGAATTTGTGGCCATTACGGCAAATGCGAGCAAACAAGGTATTTTCTCCGACAAGGGAGTGGATACCATAAAGGAAGCAAATACACGTTTACGTGAAATGACAACGGCCACGGCAGAAGCATTGGACGGTATCGGCATCTCATCAGAAGAAGTACAAAAGTCATTGCAAGACGGAAGTACAACCACGTTCGAGGTAATGAAAAAAGTGTCTGACCGATTGAATGAGCTTCCGGCTTCTTCTGACAAAGTCGGTAAGGCCATAGCGGATATTTTCGGTGGCCCCGGTGAGGATGCCGGACTGGAATATATCAAAACCTTGGGCAAGATAGAAACCAACCTTGATGAGGTCAAGAAACAGGCTGGAGAACTTGGTGAATTGGAAGAGAAACAATTAAATTCACAAATTGAATTGCAAAACGCCCTTTCCGGATTGTTCGACATGACAGGCGGTGATTTTGAACGCATGAAAACACAAGCCATCGTATTTGTCAATGAAGGGCTTGCCAAAATAATAAACGGCATAAGAGATACTATAAAGTGGTTCAAAACCATGTATAAGGAATCAGAAGCGTTCAGGGTATTGTGTGATTCCATTTCCGGCATATTTACCGGCATGTTTAAAACGGTGGGCAACTTGGTAAATTTGCTTATAGTACAATTAAAATCATTGGGACGTATATTGAAAGGCGTGTTTACACTTGACTGGGACGAATTTACGGGCGGTCTGGAAGATTTCGCCATCTATACCACGGAGGTTCTGAAAAAACAGTTTACTCAGGCTAAAAAAGAGATTGAGGAAACAAATCGGGAAATGAAAGACAAGGTAGAACCTGTTACCATTCCTATAAAAGTGGAGAATTCGGCCACAAAGGACACTTCTACCAACGACACAACCGCAACGGACACAAATACGCTTGCTGATGAAGAAATCAAGAAGCAACAGGAAGCCGCCAAAAAGCGTTTGGAACAGCTACGTGAACAGAAACGCGTGGAGATTGAAGAAACCCGAAAGGCTGAGGACGAATTACTGAAACTTGTCACGGACAACCAAGAAAAGTTAAGGGAACAAACACGGTTGAACTATGCCCGTGAAATCGAAGACTTGAAAAAGAGGTTGGATGAAGAGAAGAACCTCACACCGGCAGCTCGTGAAGCCATCAACAAACAAATAATGGCGAAACAAAAACAGTTTTCCAATGAAATGGCCGCTTTGGACAATGAGGCATTGCAAAAGCAAATCGAAGACCGGCAAAAGCTTATCACTCTCCAATTACAGGCCGTAAAACAAGGCGGTGAACAAGAATATGCCCTGAAGCTTGAAGAGTTGGCCAAGGAAAGGGATTTGCAGCTTTCCAACATGCAGGCTACGCAAGAAGAAAAGGATGCCATTTGGGCGGCATGGGCGGCAAAGGACGAAGAATTGAGGATGCAGCATGAGAATGACATCACGAACAAGCAAATGGAAGCCATGCGCCTGCGGCATGAAACGGAACTGGCACAACTCGGAGAAAATGAAATGGCGATGTTGGAAGCCAAAGTTGCACATAAACAAGAAGAACTTGAATCCTTACACCAGTTGGAGGGTGAAAGTATAGAAGAATTTAACCTTAGAAAAATCGAGCTTCAAAATGAATATGTAGACGCACAAAAGGAATTGGCCGACAAGGAGGTGGAAATAAACCAAGCAAAAGCACAAGCCATTGCGGCCACCTATGGTTCAATCGGAGATGCCATTGCAAGCTTGGCCGGTGAAAACAAAAAGGCTGTGGCGGCTGCAAAGGTTCTCGCCCTTGCTGAGGTGGCCATCGAACAAGGAATCGCCATAGCAAAAGCAGTGAGCCTTGCATTTAAAAAAGAAAAATCCGTATGGTCAGCAATAGCATCGGTAGCGGCTGCGACTGCAACCATCATCAGCAGTATGGCATCTGCCATAAAGGCCATCAAGTCGGCCAAGGTTGGCGGAGATGGTGGAAGTAGCAATGAAAGCCGTCGTGGCTATGCGAAAGGTGGATTAGTCACGGGTACCGGCAGCGAAACAAGCGACAGCATATCGGCAAGGCTATCCAATGGTGAGAGTGTAATGACAGCCCGGTCTACACGCATGTTTGCTCCCATACTTTCGGCTTTCAACACAATGGGTGGAGGCGTGCCTATTCAGGCAACCCAAAGCGCGGAGCAAGCCATAGGAGAAGACATGTTAGCCCGTGCCGTGGCCAAAGGAGTACAATCAATGCCGAATCCGATTGTCAGCGTGGAAGAAATAAACTCCGTGGGAAAAAGGGTACAAGTAATTGAGAATATAGGGACTATTTAAACTCAGTATATCATGACATCATACGAATTATTATCCGCTAACCGGAATTTGATTGAAATAATTGCCAAAAATAAAATCGACTTATCAAATATCCGATACCTTGAACTGTACCAGGAATACACTCGGCTTTCTAAAGAAGGGCACAAACAAGAGTATATCGCATCCTATTTATCAGAAGTGTACAGTATTTCATCACGTTCTGTTTTCAGAATAGTCAAGAGGATGAAAAAACATATTGATATATGAAATATTCCATAGGCGTATTACAACCATAAAAAGTATTAAAATTAATATTTTTCAGTATGAATACTTGCACAAAGATATTAATTTTAATACCTTTGTATTGTATTAATCAAGCAAGTTCATTTAAACAATGAAGTACAAGGAATTGGAACGGATCGTAAAGAAAGCCGGGTGTTATGACACCGGAAAACAGCAAGCAGGTCATCCCTTATGGTATTCTCCCAAGACTGGGATGTATTTCCAAATGAGTAACCATGGGAGTGAGGAAGTGGCAAAGGGCACACTTGGAAAAATCAAGAAGGCAGCGGGGATTTGACCCCGCCGCCATTATACAGATAGTTTTATTTACTTATTTAATTGATATTATGACTATGGCAAGAAAGGTTAATGCAATTGTGGAAAGAGCTTCGGATGGAACTTATAGTATTTATATGGATGCTGATGATATGGGGTATCTTGTAACGGGTACGGGCAAGACTGTTGAGGAAGCCAAAGCTTGTTTTATCGGAGGCTATGAGGACATGAAGGATTTGTATAAAAATGAAGGAACTCCTTTTGAAGAGGTTGAGTTTAAATTTGTGTACGACACGGCTTCTTTCTTGGAGTATTATACGAAAGCTTTCTCACTTGCCGGATTGTCTCGTATTACGGGTGTAGCCCAAGGGCAATTAAGCCATTATGTAACTGGGCGTAAGAAGCCAAATCGTAAAACAGTGGAAAAAATAGAGAAGTCTGTACACGACTTTGCGGAAGATTTACTTCACGTGAGCTTTGCTTGATTAATACAAAAATAAAGTTCACGGTTGGACGGATGGATATTTTTCCATCCGTTTTTTGTTTTAAACTTGGTATTACTGACAGTGCGGTGTCAGTAGAAACAGTTCTTAAAATAATTATATCATAATTGTTTTTTGTTAGATTTGCCATATAATCTAAATGATATGGCAAAGTTATTCATAAATAAAGATATTGCAGCAGACGCCGATAAAATAAAGTATTGGCTTTCCGGTGATGATTGTGTTTCATTTAGCGATATTCAGGGATTCTTGTCTTGGATGGATCCATCTGACAACAGCATTGAAGTTGAACTTCATTCTTGCGGTGGTGATTGCATCGAGGGATATGCCATTTATGACGCGCTCCGTGCAAGTGGAAAAGAAATCAGTTGTACTGTGGTAGGATTATGTGCCTCAATGGCTACCGTCATATTGTTAGCCGCTCCTATTGAAAGGAGAAAGATGTATCAGCATGCCCAATTATTGATACATGAACCATATTGTCCAAAGGGTGCATTCAATGAAGACCTTACTATTGGAAGTTTACAAGAAAAAATGAACTTTCTCAACCAAGAACGGAGTAAGATGCTTTCACTATATGTTGAACGGACGGGAAAGACACAAGAAGAAATAGAGGCTCAAATGGTTGCTGGTTCATGGTTCGGGAGTGACAAGGCAGTAGAATTGGGATTTATATCTTCCGTAATACCTGCAATGAGTGCAAAGGTTGAAAAGCCAGTTATAAATAATCAAACAATCAAAACAGAAATGAAAGAGAAAGAAGAAAGGAAGCCCACTGTGGCAGAAGCTTTCCGGATGCTTGGGGTGGCTTTGGGAATATCCAAGCCGGAAGCCTCCGGAATGGTAATTACAACGTCAACAGGTGAAGAGTTGACAGTAGAACGTGAAGAGGGTGAAATACAGGTAGGCGATACCGCATCCCCTGACGGTGAATTTGTCCTTGAGGACGGTCGTACAGTTGTCGTTACCGATGGGGTAATTACGGAAATCAAGGAACCGGGAAGCGGCGGTGAAGACGTTGAAGCCCTGCAAAGCCGGATTGACGAATTGGAACGTCAGGTAAGCGACTTGACCGCTAATGCAAAATCAGAAGATGAAATCCGTATTTTGTCTATGGTAGAAAAGGCCGGCGGAGAATCTTGGCTAAGAAAAGCGGCTGCAAGTCATTATACACCTCCCTTGCGCAGTACGCAAGTCGGAAGCAAGAAGCCTGATGATAAAAAGACCAAATCAAGTAGCAAAATTGACCGGATGCTTGCGGAAAAGAGAGAGAAATTCAAACAAAGATACAACAAATAAAAAACAAAGAGTATGGCAAAAGAAAGAATAGAATGGGATGACCTTCAAAGTTTAACCCCTGATAATAGAGCTATCAAGTCTTTGAAAGACCTGTTGGTCATGACAAATTTTGTCGATGAAGATTTGGAACGTTTCTATACCCTACGTCAAAATGTCCACAATGGAGACAAATTGGGGTGGGTCGGAACAATGGAAGATGTGGGTTGGAACGGTTCCGGTTGTAACCCAACGTATAAAAATGCAGCAATTGAATTTGCTGAAAAGGAATGGAGTATTGGAGATTGGCAGATTCCTCTCAAATGGTGCTACACTGACCTCATCAATACCATTGCTGAATATTGTCTAAAGACCGGTACGGAAATAGGTGATTTGACCTCTACCGAATACATGGACGACATTGTTCTTCCGGCTCTTGATTTGGCGATGAAACACATGATGTGGCGTTTCATTTGGTTTGGTGACAAAGATGCAAAAAATGTCAGCAGCTCCGGACAAATTACGGATGGCATAAATGTGGATTTGTTTAAAACAACAAATGGATTTTGGAAGCAGTTGTTTGCCATCGGTACTGCAAACGAGGCGCAAAAGACAACCATTGCGGCCAATTCAGAAACTACCATGGCCTTGCAATTGAGCAAGATAAAAGAAGCAGGGGTGGCAATCGGAATTTTCGATGAGTTACTTGAAAACGCCGATAGTAGAATTTCATTGTTGGACGATGCCGGTATCTTCTGTACAAAATCCCTCGGGGACGCACTGACACGGGATTTGAAACGTGAATATAAACTTATATTGGATTGGGAACAAGTATTCAAAGGCTTGGATGTCGCTGAATATAATGGCGTACCCATTTACCGGGTATCCATTTGGGATAGATTCATTCGAACGTACCAAAACGACGGTACAAAATTGAACCTTCCCCATCGTGCGATGTACGGTTCACCTAAACAGCTTTTTGTCGGTACGCCTGCAAATGAGTTGATTTCCGACCTTGATATCTGGTTTGACCGGAAAGACCGTATGAATTACATCTATTCAACCGGAAAGTTGGGATGTTTAATCGGAGAAGACAACCTTTTCCAAATGGCATATTAAAAAAAGGAGGTGAATTATGGCTATTTGTGATGTTTTATTAAAAGAGGATATTTCGATTAATTGTGACGACCCGATTGTACCCGGCGTAGAGAGTGAAGGCATCATCATAAACCGTTCAGATATTGATTTTGCAGCCACCACATTCAACGCCACACGGAAGAACGTAATTGAAACTCTTGTTTTGAAGTCCAAGAAAAAGGCTTTCAAATGTGCGCAATTGGGTAACAACCCGTTTACGGGAACCAATGTGGCATTGGCCGTAGGTACTTACCGGAACACATTCACCAATACGGTGAACCTTGTGGTTTTCAACAACGATCCGGATACCTGTGAACAAATCATAAATGGTTTGGCCAATGGATCTTTTGTGGTTATTCTGGAAAATAAGTATAAGGGTACAAGCAAGGAAACGAATCCGGGTGATGCAGCTTTCCAAGTTTTTGGCTGGTACCAAGGACTTCGGGCAAGCGAAATAACCAACGACAAGTATTCGGAGGATACTGATGGCGGATGGCTGGTTTCTCTCCAAGAAACAAAGGCACCTAAATCGGGATTGTTCCTATTCAAGACAAGTTATGAAGCTACCAAGACTGCAATTGACACATTAACCACGGAAGCCGAGTAATATGAATGCGACGGAAGCCCTAAACAGACTGAATGAGCTAAAGGACAAAAAACCTTTGGCTCATTCAGATAAAACTGAAATTGAAGAACTGTATTACGCCGTATATGGTAGAAATTTCGTGAGAAGCTCATGTAATGACTGTTATTACGATGCCGTGATACAAATGTATTTATATCTAAGAAGCAAAGGTAAGATGAAAGAAAAATGTTTGTATAGCCTAAAAAATGGGGCACTCATTCAAATGGAGTTTGGAAGCGGTGAAATGTACACTAATGCTAATTTGACCGACGAAATTGCGGAAAAATACTTAGCTACAAATCCGGAGGGTCGTGTGTTCTTTTCCGTATTACCTGACGATTGGATTGAACGTGTGGAAAACCGGAAAAACGGAAATGCAGAAAAAGTCATTGAAGAAATGACCCAGCTTTTGGAAAATGGGGAAACCATCGAAGAAGTGAAATCAAAGTACAAAGGTTACATGGTTGATGGGAAAAGGATACGGGTAAAGATTTTGAATGCCTACATAAAGGAGGCACAAAACAGATTAGAGGAATAAAAACAAACGGGACATGAAGGTAAAAGAACTTAGTAAGAAAAGTTCTCCAAGGATTGACAATAAGTTTATCCAATCTCTGAATATTCAATCGTATGGAGAAGACAACTTGTATCCGCAGGTCTTCAGTGACATCGTGCGTGCAAGCCCATCCGGAAATGAGTGTATCGACCGGCTCGCTGATTTTATTGAAGGGAATGGCTTTAAAAACGAATTATTTTCTGAATATGTCGTCAATAGACGCGGTGATACGATGGATGGGATACATTGTAGAATGTGTCAGGATATGGCTATGTTTAATGGAATCTCTTTACATGTCAATTACAACGTTTTTGGGGAAATTGTCGAGCTAAACCATGTCCCGTTTGAAAATTGCCGGTTGACAGAACCTGAAGAAAATGGAGCTGTGTCGGAAATTGCCATTCATCCTGATTGGACTGGTAGAAAGACCAGAAAAGGTAAGGCCATTCAGGTGAAAAAAGACAATATAGATTACATTGATGTCTTCAATCCTATCAAAGAAGTTGTTTTGGCACAAATTGAACATGCCGGAGGTATTGAAAACTATAAAGGTCAAATCCTTTGGATGCCTTTGTTAGGAAATTATGAATATCCAGTAGGAAAGGGAGACAAGGTAGCCACGGAAATGAGCACGGATGAGGGGCTTTCCAACGTGAAATATAGAAATGTACGTTGTAACTTCATGCCTTCTACGGTAATGTTGTCAAAAAAGGCCAATTCTGTAACTCAAACAGAGTTTGATGGCAGTGAATCCATAGATTACGATAATGACGAAGTGATGAACTCACTTACTAAAATCCAAGGTGACAAGAATTTGGGCAAAATAGTCGAAATAACAGTGGAGGCAGATGAAGAAAAGCCCGAATTTATCAACATGGATTCTAAAAATTATGACAAAGAGTTTGAAGTAACTGATTCAAGTGTGACCGAACGTATATATTCCGCTTTTGGACAGGAGCCATGGTATTGCATCAGGAAAGGGAAAATCGGGTTTAGCGGAGATATTTTGTCGGATGCTTTCGAGTATTACAATTCAATTGTATCACGTCAGCAACGTTTTATTGAAAGGGCAATTACACGTATTTTCAAATATTGGTTTGAGACAGCAAACCCTTCAAACGATTATAGTATAAATCCATTAAGATATGTGAAAAATGGTTCGTCTGATAAAAGCAAATGAAGTCACTGATTTATCCCGTCCTATATCTGGGCATATAGATGATAAAAAAATTAATACCTATATCCGTGAAAGTGAGGATATAGACTTAAAGTCAAGTCTTGGTGATGAACTATTGATGGATATAAGGTTGAATCCTGAAAAATATAATGATTTATTAAATGGAGGGGAATACAAAGACAAATGCGGATATAAACATACATTTTCCGGACTTAAAACGGCACTTGCTTATTATACTTATGCCAGAATCGTAAAAAACAATGATATAAATGTAACCCGTTTTGGAGTTACAATTAAAGAAGATGATTACAGTAACAAAGTAAGTGTAAAAGAGCGTGTCTTGGCTTATAATGACGCATTCTCCATTGCAGATAAGTACCTTCATGAATGTGTACTATTTCTTTCTGCAAATAAAGAAAAATATTCATTGTATCGTGGCATCGGTAAAGTTAAATCAAACCGAATTAAATATCGAACCATAGGAGAGTAAGTTATGAATTTGTTAGAACTCAAAGAAAACATAATTTTAATACGGGATGCTACTAAAAGTGGAGAAAATACAGCCTTAAGAGTAGGCGGTACGCTTCTTGATATTCTCAATTATAGTATATCAAGAGGTCAGGGAACATCTGAAGACTCCGACCCTTTCAAAGACTCTCACAAATGGTTGGGCAGTGTGGGCGATGACGATGGGCTGAACACGTTGCTGGACGGGCTTCATGCGAAAGGGGAAAGCGAGGGCAAGGCAAAGGTGGGTTTCTTCCGTGGGGACTATGAGGGCAGCCCTTTCACGGTGGAGAATATCCCGATGGCGTATGACACGGACACGTGGGTGCAGTCGGTGCGAGGCCGTTTCATGCCGATGGATGGCGCGGAGATGGGGCTGACGCGCAGCGCGGATGCGTACGGCATCTTGTGGAGGTCGTGCGAGAATGGCGTCTGGGGAAGGTGGAAATCGGTCGGTGGCGGCGTGGGTCGGCCTGCGGAGGGCGTGACCGGCGGCGAGATTTTCAACGATTATGAGAATAACACCGTTTCCGGTGATTACGCGCACGCGGAAGGCCAAGGTTGCAGCGCAAACGGCGACGCGAGCCATGCGGAGGGCAAGGGCACTGACGTGGAGGGGCACTACGGGCATGCGGAAGGCCTTCGTACCATAGTTGAAAACGATTGCGAACATGCCGAAGGGTGCTATAACGTGAGCAATACGGGTACGCGCCACAGCATAGGGATAGGCACGTCGGAGAGTGACAGGCGCAACGCCTTGGAGGTGATGGATGACGGTCGGGTTTACGTGAAGGGCGTGGGTGGCTATGACGGTGTGCTCGACGAGGAGGCGGACAGTCCGTTGCAGGATGTGCTGGAGGAGGCTTTGTCGGCGTCGGAATACGCGGCTTTCGACTTCGGTGTCCTTCAGGAGAAAATCGGCAGCGGGCGCACGCAGGGGGATTTGGATGCTTTCGGGCTGACGGAGGAAGTGTGGGCGAAGATAAGGGGGGCAGAAATCATGGCCGTGCGCGATGATGCCCATGAAAGGACGTATGTCGTGACGGGCAGCTCGGATGATTACATTTCGTTTGCATACGGGATGAAGGAGGACTATGAAGGTTGGGAAATCGCATATTCCGGGGATACTTACACCATCGCGCGACACTTCACGGAAGGCGGTGGAGAAAGCGGTGGAGGCAGTTCGCCGGAGCGGTTTGAAACTTCTTTGGACGGTACTGTACGGATGCCATCCGCGGTAGGGGGATTAAAAGCCGGAACGACGGTGTCCTCTCTTAAGGGGAGGACGCAGAATGCCATCTTGGAGAGTATGCTGTTTCCTGAGCAACAGCCTACGGTGCAATCCCCGTCCGCGTCCTTGTCCCTGAAGAACGGCTTCACGGCCAACGGAATTTATGAGGTGGGAGCTGATACCCCGGCAACCGATGACTTCATCACGGGGTTCAACCGTGGGACTTGCACAGTGTCCGGCCAGGCGGACAAGTACCGGGCGGGCGCATTGGATGCCGGGAAGTCCTTCATTTATACGGGCGGGAGCGAATCGAACAAGACACTTCCGGAGAAGGTCACCTTAGGAACGATGCAGTACAACTACAAGGCGTTCTTCGGAGAGGGTGACACGCTCATGACTTCACAGGGCAATAAGGCATCCGTAATTCCCAACCCGTTACCGGCGGCCTCGGTGTCTTCGGGCGCGGTTTACATTTACGGTACTTACCCGTATTTCTGCAATGGGCAGAAAGCTTCCACGTCGTCACAGGAGTCCGGTTTTCCCTCCTCGGTGACGTCAGGCACGAAGCTTCTCCAAAAGTGGACGGACACGCTCGTAGGGGCAAAGTTCGCCTCGGAGGCATCGACGGGTACAAGGCTCGTGTTCGAGTTCCCGGTGACGAAGGAGGTGACGAAGGTGGAGTTCATGAACACGGTATCGGGCAAGTGGGAGGTGTTCGCGGAAGGGAACTATGCCGTTTCGTCTTCGGGGAACAAGAACATACAAGGTTCTTACATCATGTACAACAAGCTGACCACGGAGGGTGCGTTGAACGGTGCCTTGCAGTTGCGGTTCACGTTGGCGGACGCTTCCACGCGGATGATGGCCGAGAGCGTGGCGGACGGTTTGTCTCCCTTGCCGGAGGGAGGCGTGGTGGCGCTTGCCTCGACGGGCGGCCGTGCGCAGGGCGTGGCCTCCTTTGCGGTGAACTTCGAGCCAGGGGGGCAGGCTCCGTTGGATGCCCGGCTGTTGGTGCCTACGAAGGCCGACCTTGTCAAGGCCGGGACTTATGCGGCAGGGAACTATTACAAGGGCATGATGGTGGTCGTGGCAGACACGCTGGAGGTGTACGTGCTGAAAGACACGTCGAAGATTACAAGCCCGGATTATTCCGGGTGGCAAATGTTGGGGACGGGAAACGCCCCGATCGTGATACAGTGATTTTTTTAACGGACATTTATTTTCAAACTTTTTAAATATTTACGATTATGGCAACAAGTGTAGGACAGTTTTTTGAAGTGTATGCCTCTAAGACGGAGGCGGATGCGAAGGCTTTGGCATCGAGCAAGCCGGGTGCGATGTGTTTCACCACGGACACGCACCGTATTGTGTTTAATGGTGTGGTTTATAATCTCGTCGAGATAATCAACAACCTGACTGACGGGAGCACGAACAAGGCTTTGAGCGCGGCGCAGGGCAAGGCGTTGAAGGGGTTGATTGACGCGCTGCCGACGGTGGATGAGATGAACACGGCCATCAATGGCAAGTTGGGCAGCGTGTACCGGGTGATGGGCACGAAGGCGAACATCTCGGAGGTTCTCGCGCTGACGAATGCGGTGAAGGGTGATACTTGGAACGTGACGGATGGGTTCACGTTGGGGGGCAAGAAGTACCCGGCGGGGACGAACGTGGTTTGCGTGACGAACACTTCTTCGAGTGACCACAATGACGACAACTGGGATGCGCTGGGGGGTACGGTGGACTTGTCGGTGTTCCTTAAAGCGGCGGATGCGGCTAATACTTATTTGAAAAAGACGGACGCAAGCAACACGTACTTAAGCAAGACGGAAGCGGGGAACACTTACCTGAAGAAGACGGATGCGAGTAGTACGTATGCTACGAAAGCGGATGTGGCGAAAAAAGCGAACGTGTACAAATTCAAGGGCGATTTGTCCACCATAACAGAGGACACCAATGCAAGCCAGTTGACAAGTATATTAGGTAATGCTTCTGAGGTTATCAGTGCGTATCAATCCGGATTTGTTTTTCAAGGGAATATTGGAGATGAAATCATCGCTCCAGTATCAGTTGGATTTGTATCGGATAGTTACATTATTTTGGAATTTGTCGGTACATTCGGTAAACTAAACCATATTGATATAACTCTTGATGAGGGTGATGTCTATTTGGATGTAAACGGAATCAAAAATATAGACCCTCTTACTAATTCGGATGTGGTAGACAATTTGACCTCTACTTCTAAAGACAAACCCCTTTCTGCAGCACAGGGTAAGAAGTTACAGGATGAAAAATTGAGTAAGACCGATGCCAGTAATACTTATGCAACAAAAGGGTCGTTATCTACTGTCCAGTCAACGGCGAATACTGCGAAGACGAACGCGGACAAGGCCGTGGCCGCACTTACCATAAAATAGTATTCGGCTTATGGAAGAGGAAATGATTGATGCGGGCTTTCAGGCACAGGGGGATGCAGTCCCCCTGGCCTCTCCTACGGGGAAGCTGCTTGAGGTGTATGCGAGCAAGACGCGGGCGCAGGCTCTGTCGCTGACGGGTGCCAACCCGCAGGCGTTGTTCTTCCCCACGGACGCGGAGAGCATCGTGTTTAACGGGAAAGAGTACGGGGTCGCGCCTTATTACGTGGATACGGCGTTGACGGACGGTATGAGCGTGGACCTTGTGCTGAGTAGGGTGGGCAAGCCTTCCGACCTGTCCGCAGCGGTGCTCGCGGGTCGCCCCGTCATCGGATGGTACGGGACGAGCATTTACGAGAAGACGGAGCTGTATCCCATTTCGGTAAAGGTTTCCTCCAGTATCGTATACCTTACGTGGACGGAGCATTACAGGGGGAACAGGATTGAATTACATTCAGCCGTACTGAATTATACCGGTGAAAACTGGACATCCTGCAAACTTTATGAATACAGGTTTTCGGAGGGGATTTATACCCCGCCTGCGGAATAATGGAAAAGGAATAGTATATGAGAACAGATTGGGAACATTTGCGCATGGTGTCGGCATCGGCCATCAGTCCGGTACTGGCATATTATACTCCGACAAAGGGATTTTTGCTGGCGTTGGTGCTGGCTTTTGCCTTCAATATCTATGCCGGCATGAAGGCGGACGGGGTCAGCTTTACTTGTTGCGAGAACTTTTCTTTCGGAAAGTTCAAGAACGCCTTGGCCGAACTGGTTCTTTACGTGGTGATAATCTGCTTCCTCTTCACGGTAATGTCACAGTGCGGTGACGGTGAGGCTGCCATTATTGTTATCAAATCGCTGACGTATGTGTTCATGTACGTTTACCTCCAGAATGCGGTGAAGAATCTGATAAAGGTTCATCCGACGAATATCGCCCTGCGTATCGTTTATCATGCGGTAAGGTTGGAATTTACCCGGATGCTTCCGTCTTATTGGAAACCCATCGTGGAACGTGTGGAACAGGAGAGGCAGGAGGCGAAGGAAAAGGAATAAAAAAAGGGAGGCACGCTGCCTCCCCCTTATTAACTTTAAATACAAATACCATGAAAAACAATCAGTTTTTCGGGCGTCCCTCACGGGAGGCGGAAACAAAGTTAAACAAAAAAGTGGAGATATGAAAGCAAGTAATTCATTGATTGAGGCGATAAAGCGTTTCGAGGGATTCCGGGGCACGGCTTACCGTTGCCCGGCGGGGGTGTGGACGATAGGCTACGGACATACGGCGGGCGTAAAGCGTGGCGACAAGATGACGGAGGGCGAGGCGGAACGGCAGCTCAGGCGTGACTTGGCGGAATATGAGGCATTCGTGGACAAACTGGGCGTGACGTGTCAGCAGAACAAGTTTGACGCGTTGGTGGATTTCGCGTATAATCTTGGGTGCGATGCGTTGGAGGGTTCCACACTTTTGAAGAAAATACGGGCTTGCGCGCCGGACGCGGAGGTGCGTGGGGAGTTCATGAAGTGGGTGTATGCGACGGTAGCCGGGAAGAAGCGGAAGCTGGAGGGGCTGGTGAAGCGTAGGAAATGGGAGGCTGACAGGTTCTTTAATATCGCATAGCAATGGGAACGAGTGATGAATACTGGCCGATGCTTGACGACGGCGGGGGAGACGACGGGAAGGGTTTGCCGCCTTGGTTGGTTTTCCTCGTGTTGGCCGTGGGTGTCTGGATGCTGGCGCGGGCATTGGCGATGTGAAATGAATGATTATTAACCCGGTGGCGGGGAAGCGGTCTTTGACTTGGTGGGATTGCAGTTAATGAAGATAAATAAGGCTTAACAAGCTTGGAAAAATGAACAAATTACTCTACTTTTGTTCTATTCAAATGTTAAAATATGAAAGATAATGCACTTTCTGTGGCTAATTATTTCATTGATTTAGCGAAAAAGGAGAATAAGAATCTAACACAATTAGGTTTGATGAAACGTGTCTATATAGCTCATGGATTCTCTTTGGCGATAAACAAGGAATCTTTGCTTGACAAACGTTTTGACAAGGTGGAAGCATGGAAATACGGGCCTGTAATTCCATCTGTTTACCATTCTTTCAAGCAATACAAGGCCGACCCGATAACAGAAAAGGCCGTTGTGATGGATTGGGACGAGAATAATTGTACGATTTCATTTCCGGAGCCAGTGTTGGAGGGTGACAAGGCAAAGAAAATTGTTGAGATGGTATGGAAGCGTTACCGTGATTTTACGGATGCTGAAATGGTCACTTTGACGCACCGGAAAGGTACGCCATGGTCTGTTTGTTATGTACCGGAACAAAATGTTCCTATTCCGGATGAAGTAACAGCCCTGTATTATGAAAAGCTTGTTGAAACGGTATTAAAGTCGCACAAGTCATGAAAGGAAAGTTTGAAGACCTTATGCGAATCCTTTCTGATGAAGGCAAGGACAAGGAGGAATCCGAAGAATCACAGGTGAATTTGTTGGAACAAAAATCCAATGAACTGACTATAGATTACCTGCGTGCACAGATAGACCGCCAAAGGGAGGAAATAGAGGGACTTAAACAAGACCGTGAGCAACGGAAAATATTCAGTTACGTGATATTTGGATTCATGTGCATATATATGTTGATTTCTCTCGCTCTTGTGTTCTTGGACGGATACGGGATAATATTCTTGTCAGACAAGGTACTTATAACCTTACTTACCACATCGTTGGCCAATGTGATAGGGATATTCAATTTTGTTGCAAAATATTTGTTTCATCCTAAAAAATGAAAATAGTCCCTTGCATCAGGGGAATAGTAGTCAAGCCATACGAAACCATTTCGTTAACCAAGCGGCAATCCCACATAAACAAGTCGGGGTTGCCGCTTTTTCGTTGCCACAAAAGGAATGGAGAGATGAATAGATTTTTTAAAGTGTTCTGGCCTTGGCTGATGGTGCCGATGTTCTGGCTCGTGGTCGGCCTGTTATTGTTTGCCATGTGTGGATGTGCACGGGTACAATATGTTCCGGTGGAAACGGTCAGGGTGGACAGCGTGTATGGTGTACGTTGGTTTTCGGATAGTACTTTCCTCAAAGATTCTATTTACATAGAGTTGAGGGCGGAGAGGGACACAGTGTATAGGACAGAATATAGGTATCGGACACATTGGAGAGACCGCGTGGTGCATGACACATTGGAGACGGTCAGGGTGGACAGTGTATCAGTACCGGTTCCGGCAGAACGTAAGCTTTCGCGGTGGGAGGAAACCAAGCTGCATTACGGAGGCTTTGCGCTTCTGGTTGTGTTTGTTTGTATCCTTATCGGATTCGGAAGGTTTGTGTACAGGCTGAAAAAGTAACGTTTACTCCTTCGGGGACGGGAGTATGAAAAAAGCCCCCAACGTTCCTTGCATTACCACATGACAAGACGCGAAAATAGCTCGCGCGTTGAGGGCTTTATGTCTTCATCGCGAGCTATTGTTGTATATAAACGCCTTGTCATGTGGTTTGACAAAGGTATGAATAAAAATTGAATATTGTATGTGTAAGGCAGATATTTTTAATGAGATTATTCAGATTGTCAGCAGGGAAACGGAGATTGCACCCAAAGTCATATTGTCGGGAAGCAAGGAGGCAGAGGTCGTCGATGCGCGTTACTTGCTTGTGTATTTCCTTTTTAAGGAGGGCTTCTACCCTTCCCAAATTGCATCATTGGTCGGCAAGACGAAACGGGCGGTAAACTATATGCTGTCTAATTTTTCTTCACGTGTGAGGTGTGGGAAAATGATGGGAATATATCGGGAAAGAATCGGGAATGAGTTGGGAAAGAACTGATTTTTTTATTTGCCATGTATCCATATTTTTGCTGTACGGTTGACATTGACCGGATTAAATGAGTTAATTATGGATACAGAGAAGAAAGAAATCGTAGAAAAGAAAGTTTACGAGGACGGTAAGAAGGAGTATGCTTCTAAGAGTATGGCTGGAACAGCGTTGGGGTTCGGTATTGCCGGAACGGCGTTGGGATTGTGGGGTGCATCCCGTAGAAGCGGATTGGGAATCGGTGGCGGCATGCCTGAAAACGTGAATATCAACACCGTCAGTGATGCCATTGCAGGACGATCCGGTGCGGCTCCTACAGCCTTTCAGGCGTGGGAAAAGGAGTGTGAGGATGCCATCGCATTAACCAACACCATTTGGGGGTTAAAAGTGAACACCATGGAACAGATGTACGCCCACCGGGATACGGACGTGGCTGAAAAGTTCGGCCTGTGGAAATCTCAAGTGGAAGGAGATTTTGGAAATTATAAGGCTTCCCGTGACTTGTATGACCACATGAGCGAAAGACTGAATACGGCTGCATTCGGACTGTACAAGGGACAGAGAGACTTGTATGACACGCTCAACGAGCGTTACTCGGAGAAGTTCTGTGAATTGGATAAGAAAGTGTATGGCATGGAAATCGCCAACCTTTATCAAAACAAGATTATCCAAATGGGATTGGAAGGCGTTCTGAAAGAAAGCATGTGTTATACCGACCGTAAGACTTGTCGTGCCATTTATGGTGTGGTAGGTTTGCCGAGCACACCGACAACCACGGTATTGGAGGGTGCAAACCCTTTCGGATGCAATTGCGCACGTCAACAGGGAACAGCGCCGACGGCGTAAAACCGGCACGCAGAAAGAAGCGTTAGTGGTAAAGCCCCTTCGGGGGCGATACCACTTTCTACTAAAAACCACTAACAAAGATATTATCATGGGAATGTTTGAAAATGACCCGTTATTAGGAAACCGGCCGAGTTTGGAACAACTTGAACGGCAGAATGAAATGTATGCACAGAAATTGCAAGAGTTAAGGAATATGCCTGTACACTCCGTTTCACAACAACAAAGAACATCTACACCATTATGGGATGAGATAGACAAGATTGTATCTTCTCTCAACGAACAAGAAAAATCGGTATTGGTGAATAACAAAGAATATTATGAAAACAGTGTGGCCATTCAGGAAATGGTAAACGCAGAAATCCTTATTCTTGTCAAGGGACGGATAGAAGCTTCACCGGAAGGAAAAGCTATCTTGGAACAACAACTTTCATTTGTGAAGAAGATGTCAAGGGCTGCCAAGGAAGAAACAGCTAAAAGGGATGCACTGTTTCGGGAATATATGACGGAACACAGTGACATGACCTGGCAGGAGTTCATCGATATGAAAAACGGGAAACCTAAAAAGAAATAATCATGGAAACATCGGATGTTATAAAATTGAAAGAGGGAATAAAAGAAGCCCTAAAAAAATGGACTGGGAGTAAGATTGATGCTCTATTTCCCAAGAAACCACAAACAAGGGTCATACTAAAGCGTGGACTTTACAATTACCTTGAGAAAGAAGATTTAAAAATAAACAGCATGGTGGAGCGTATCATGCTTTTCGTGGGTGATGAAAATGGAGTGATTAACACAGACACTGCCATTGACATGCTTATTGACTTATTCAAGGAAATGGATGTGCAGGAATATAAAATAGGGATTATTCCCATTACCGTAGGTAAGGGTGAATTTGTGCTGAATCTTCCTCATAATCCACTGTTAGACATGCTTGTCGGTGAATTGGGAAAGGTGACAATAAAAGCGGAAGACATACTCGAAATGAAAAAAATGTTTGTTGAGGCATAATATCTCAATATGCAAGAAGAAAATTATATAAATGAACTGATTGACAGAACCGACAATATTCCGTATATGGATTATTGCCGGTTACTGTCGGTACTGTATTGGAATCTCATATAGATTTTTCCGTGAACAAGAATACAAGATTTACACGTTTTTATATACAACTTTTTCCCATTTTTATATAATACATTTTTAGACCGGACAAAATAGGCTATGAATGACATCAAAATTACTTGTTAACATATTCATTTTCAACGAGTATAATATCGGGCCACATTTTCTATTTATCATATAATACATAATCAATGAGTTTCCGGTTGGCTTCATCAACCTTCCTTTGGTCAAAGTTGATATAAATAGACGTTATACGGTTTCCAATCTCATGACCGAGGGCTGATGAAATGGTTTCCTTTGGTATATCTAAAGAATATGCTAATGTAGCCCAAGTATGGCGCGCGTAGTATGTTGTCAGGCTGGGGAATATGGGGGTTATTACTTTTTTTCCACCAAGCCCGACACGTTTTACTTCCCCTATATGCTTTAAATTATCATTAAGCCTTTTTGCATAGTCCTTGTAGTTGTCGTATCTGTCAAGCACATTTATAAGGTAATTTTTGCCACGGTATTTATTTATAATTTCCATTGCTTCAGGTTCCACTTTTATATCATACATCCGGCCTGTTTTTGCACGTATGTACGTCAAACGGCCATTTTGAAGATTGTCAGGTTTCAACCTGAACAAGTCTACGGTATTGATTCCTATAAGGAGAAATATCAGTTTGAACATATCCAAATATTGCTCTTGAAAAGGTTCTATCGGAAAATTAAAAAGGAGCCTGAGTTGTTCAACGGTCAATGAGCGTTTTGCCGTTGGAACGCCCCTGATTTTGAATTTACGGAAAGGATACGCGGTTGTTAATTCATTGTCTATTCCATAGTTAAAAACCGCCCTTATGTTGCGCAAATGAATATTACGGGCATTTTTTGAAGGTGAAGTCTGTGCAAGGAAGTTTTCAAACGAAGTAAGCCATTCTTTTGTGACATCCTCAAAATTCAGCAAATCAGCATCCGGACAGAACTTATGAATACGTGAAAGTGTATATTCATATACCTCTTTTGTACGCGGATTTCCTTTTTCGGATATGAATTTAAGGAAGCTATCAACCAATGTACCTTTCTGTTCCTCTTCCTCATTAGGTGAAAGTGTCTTTTCGATATGCTTCTTTATATCTGATGCAGACATTGAATCTATTTTCCCGTTCCTCATGAGTTCAAGAATGATATCTTGCGCGTCAAGTCTTCTTTGCGATATATATGCGTTGTATGATGCCCTTCTTGGGTGGGAAATCACCTTTTCCGTACGTGCATCCCATTGAGACGGAAGTAGGGAAATGCCCAACCCAATAAAAGAAGATGTATTTTTGTTCCTTATCGCCAGTTTCAAAGGAGATTCTTCACCTCTTTTGGAGTTTCTTGTGTCCAAATATAATTTTATCTTTGCCATAAGCACGGTTTTTGCACGGTTTTCAAACTAAAATAGACCAAAATGGATATAAACAAACATTTTCTTATCGTTTTTTAGCTGTAATAATGAATAAAATAAGGCACTGAAAACTTGCTAATCGCTTGTTTTACAGTGCCTTTATGTCTTGTCGGGATGACTGGATTCGAACCAGCGACCACTCGCCCCCCAGACGAGTACTCTAACCGGACTGAGCTACATCCCGTTTGCGGGTGCAAAAGTAGAAATTGTTTTTGAATTCTCCAAATAAATTTCTACTTTTGTGCTGGTATAACCCACATTTTAGGCAAAACATGCAAATCAGACTTACCGCGCCGCTACACCTGCGGCATAAAACCATACTGCCGGCCAGCAAAAGCATCAGCAACCGGGCCCTCATCATCCATGCACTGGCCGGAGGAAAAGACTTGCCGAAAAATGTGTCGGACTGCGACGACACATTCGTTATGGTAAGGGCACTGATGCAAACCGACGACCCCATCGACATCATGGCGGCCGGTACGGCCATGCGTTTCCTTTCGGCTTACTGGTCTGTGAACGAGGGAACACATACCCTGACCGGTACAGCCCGGATGAAACAACGCCCCATCGGCATCTTGGTAAATGCCCTGCGGACACTGGGCGCACAAATAGAATATGTGGAAACGGAAGGTTATCCCCCCCTGCGTATTTCCGGCGGACTGCATGAGGGAGGCCGGCTCAGCCTGCCGGGAGACGTGAGTTCCCAATACATTTCCGCTTTGCTGATGATCGGTCCGGTCCTAAGAAAGGGTTTGGAACTGGAACTGACGGGACAGGTCATTTCACGCCCCTACATCGACCTTACCCTGAAACTGATGAAAGACTTCGGTGCACAAGCGGAATGGACAGACGAACGACACATCAAGGTGGAACCGCAACCTTACCGTCCGACACCCTATTATATAGAAAACGACTGGAGCGCGGCATCCTACTGGTATGAAATGATGGCTCTGACGCCCGACAAAGACGCGGAAATCGTCCTGACCGGCCTGTTCGCAGACAGTGCCCAAGGAGATTCTGCCGTACATGGCCTGTTCGAACCGATAGGCGTGCACACGGAATTCTTCTGCGACGACGACGGAATACCATGTGTCAGACTGACCAAACAACCCATCGCCACGGAACGTCTGGAGTATGATTTCGTCAACCAACCAGACTTGGCACAGACATTTGTAGTCACGTGTGCCATGTTGGGGCTCCCGTTCCGTTTCACGGGTCTGCAAAGCCTGAAAATCAAGGAAACCGACCGCATCTCCGCACTTATCCGCGAACTGGACAAACTGGGGTATCCCTTGCATGAAGCCTGCGGATCAGAATTATTCTGGGACGGGCAACGCACTGAAGTCCGGCCACATCCGGCCATCGACACCTACGAAGACCATCGCATGGCCATGGCGTTTGCACCTTGCTGTTTCGTCGTTCCCGAAATATATATCAATCATCCGCAAGTGGTCAGCAAATCTTATCCCCATTATTGGGACCACTTGAAAGAAGCGGGATTTGAAATTACGGCCTTATGATTATCATTTACATTCTTATAGCCCTTGTCGTCGCGGCCGTCATTGCTTTCGTGGCCGGCAGTTTGCGCAACCGCTCACTGAAAAAGAAACTGGCACAAGGCGAAATCAGCGAAATGCCGACCGTGGTACAACCGCCACAGGAATGTTGCGGACAGCACGAAGTATGCGAAAAAGAAAGCCTGCTAGCTGCCGTAAGCAAACAAATAGAGTATTACAACGATGAAGAACTCGACCGTTTCCGGGGAAAGGACGCTTCCACGTACAGCGAGACGGAAACGGACGAGTTCAGAGATATCCTCTACACGATGCGCGACGACGAAGTGGCCGGATGGGTGCGCAGCCTGCAACTGCGCGGTGTTCCCCTGCCCGACGCATTGAAAGACGAAGTATTCCTTATTATCGGAGAAAGGAGATTCGACCACGCATGAGCATCCTGTCTTACACTTTCTTCCAGAATGCCCTGTTGGGCAGTCTGTTGGCCAGTATCCTTTGCGGGCTGATAGGCACTTATATCGTTGCACGGAGGTTGGTCTTCATCAGCGGCGGTATCACCCACGCCTCGTTCGGCGGTATCGGTATCGGAGTTTACCTCGGATTTTCCCCCATACTCTCTGCAGCCGTGTTTTCCGTATTGTCTGCCTGCGGCATACAATGGTTCAGCCACCGCCGCGACATGCGCGAAGATTCGGCCATCGCCATTTTCTGGACTTTAGGCATGAGCATCGGCATCATTTGCAGTTTCTTGGCACCGGGCTTCACCCCGGAGCTGTCCTCCTATCTGTTCGGCAACATATTGACCGTGACACCCTCGGACCTTTATTTGTTAGGCACATTGGCACTCATCGCCATTGTGGCTTTCACATGTTTCCTTCGTCCGCTCGTTTCCATTGCTTTCGATGCCGAATTCGCCCGTTCGCAACGCCTTCCAGTCATCAAGGTGGAATATCTGATGATGGCCTTCATCGCACTGACTATTGTAGCCTGCCTGCGTATGGTGGGCATCGTGTTGGTCATCTCCCTACTGACCATCCCTCAAGTGACGGCCAATATTTTCACGCATAGTTTCAAACGTATGGCACTGCTCTCCATCGTGACAGGTTACAGCGGCTGTCTGGGCGGCCTTTACCTGTCGTACCATTACAATATACCGTCGGGCGCCTCCATCATTTTCGTTTCCATACTCATCTATTTGGTGTGCAAAGGAATTTCATGGTCGATTATTCGATGGAGAAGGCAATAAAATACATGTTTTTCAGTTATCTAACTGTGTAAAGAACGCATTGGGAAAAAGGATTCTACATATCATCACCTCCGGACTCGTCCTCCTGTCCGTCCTGACGGCGTGTTCCACGAAAAAGAACACGTCGGGCACCCGTTTTTACCATGCCATGACGGCACGGTTCAATACGTACTTTAACGGGTCGGAGGCCTTCAAAGAAGGAGTCCTCGAACAACAAAAAGGACATAAGGACAATTACACGACCTTATTGCCCATGTATGCCGTGCGAAATAAATCTACGGCAGCCATGGGAAAGTCCAACTTCGAGACCGCCATCGAAAAATGCGAGAAAGCCATCAAGCTGCACTCCATAAAGGCGCGACCGAAATCGAACGTCAACAAGCGGAAAACGGCCAAGGAAAAAGCGTATATGGCCCGTAAGGAGTTCAACCCATTCTTGCGGCACGCCTGGCTGCTCATGGGGAAAGCCCAATTCCAGCAGGGCAATTTCATCGAAGCGGCCTCCACGTTCAATTATATCAGCGGGCTGTATGCCGGACAGCCTGAAATCGTGTCCGTAGCCCGGGCCTATCTGGCCCGTTGCTACGTAGAACTGGAATGGCCTTACGATGCCGAGGATATCTTTCATAAAATACAACGTGACAGTATCGGAAGTGAAGGAAAACGGGAATTCAACGCTTCATACGCCGATTACCTCATCTTCGTGAAACAATATAAAGAGGCTATTCCTTATTTGCAAAAAGCCGTCAAGAAGGAAAAAAGCAAACTGCAACGTGCACGCCTGAACTTCCTGCTGGGACAGTTGTACCACGAAACGGGAAACAAAGCAGAAGCCTACAAGGCCTTGCGGCGTGTCATACGTGCCAATCCTCCATACGAATTGTCTTTCAACGCCCGTATCCTGCAAACCGAGGCTATGGCCAGCGGGAACCACAACAAAATGGTGAAGAAATTGCGACGCATGGCCAAGAACAAGAAAAACAAGGACTATCAGGACCAGATTTATTATGCCATCGGCAATATCTATCTGGCCAACCGGGATACCGCTCGGTGTATCGGAGCATACGAAACCGGTGCCAAAGAAAGTACGCAGAACGGCATTGCCAAAGCCATGGTATTGTTGCGTCTGGGTGAGATTTATTGGGACAAGGAGGACTATATCAACGCACAACGCTGTTACGCCGAACTGGTCGGCATATTGGACAAAGAAAACGAAGCTTACAAAGAGGCGGAACGCCGCTCAGGCATCCTGACCGAACTGGAACCTCATTTGTCGGCCATCAAACTGCAAGACAGCCTGCAATGGTTGGCCAAGTTGCCCGAAAACGAACGTAACGAGGCCATCGACAAAGTCATCGAGGCCTTGAAAAAGCAAGAGAAAGAAGAAGCACGCAAGGCCATGCAGGCCGAAATGGCTGCCAATATGCCCAAAACTCCGACAGCCACACCCACCCTGCCTACGGGAAACCGCGGGGCGCAGGCGGGAGCTTCCGGACAAACCGGCACGTGGTATTTCTATAACCCGTCGGTCGTAGCCCAAGGCAAACGTCAGTTCCAACGTACGTGGGGCAAACGCCCGTTGGAAGACAACTGGCGGAGAAGCCATAAGAACGAGGACCGCACGGAAGATTTCGGAGAATATGACTACAGCGAAGAGAGCGACAGCCTGATGGCGGCACAAGCCGACAGCATCGCTTTGGCTGACAGCATTGCCGAAGCCCAGGAGCGTATGGCCGACTCATTGGCCAGCGACCCGCACAACCGGGAATATTACCTGCAACAAATCCCATTCACGGAAGAGCAGTTGCAAGCCTCCAACGACATCCTGCGCGACGCGCTTTATCAGGCCGGCATCCTGGAAATGGAGAGACTGGAAAATTTCGGTTTGGCACGGCGTACCCTGTTGCGTCTTATCGAAACGTTCCCGGACGTAGCCGACAAAGACAACGTGTACTACCATCTATTCCTTATCAACGGCCGACTGAATGACATGGCCGAAGCCGAACAGTATAAACAGCGGCTCATCGAGGAGTTCCCGGACAGCCGGTATGCCATCATGCTGGCCAACCCCAAATACGAGCTTTACGCAAGGCAGGGCAAGCACATAGAGGATTCTCTGTATGCCGCCACATACGAAGCTTACGGCAAGAACGAATATGAGGAAGTGTTCCGCAATTATTCCATTTCGACTTCGGATTTCCCGGAGGGGGCACACCGCGCTAAATTCATGTTCATACAAGCCATGAGCCAACTGTACGGCGGAGAACGGGACAGCTTCTTGGTCACGTTGAAACAAGTCATTGAGAAATATCCGAAAGACGAAGTAACGGAAATCGCACAAAGCATCGTGAAAGGCATTCAGGAAGGCCGGTCGCTGACCGACGGGAAATACGCGGCAAGCGACATCTGGAGCCGACGTTCGCTGACGGCCCTGCAAGACTCCACAGCCGAAGCGCAGCAATTAAGCGACGAACGCCTCAGCAACTTCGTATTCCTGTTGGCCTATCCGGAAAACAGTCTGGACGAGGACCAACTGCTATATGAGATGGCCCTGTATAATTTCACCAGTTTTATGGTACGCAATTTCGACATCGACATCGTGAAGGCCGACGGACTGGCACAAATGCGCGTCAGCGGTTTCCTCAACTATGACGAGGCACACGCTTACGCCCAAAAGCTATATGCCGATCCGCACATGAGTGTCGTGCTTAAAAACATACGTTCTGTCATCATCTCCGAAAGCAACCTGAAGCTGCTGGGCACGGTCTTCAGTTTCGACGATTACAAGAAATTCTACGATGAGAAGTTCGCACCGCTGCAAGTGCCGGAGGACCTGAGACTGGACGAACCTACTTCCATCGAAATCCGTACGCCGGACGACGAACCGCCTGCCGGAGACGAAGAATACGAAGAAGAGGAGGAAGACACGGACAGCGGTATTATTTTCTAACATACGAAACCATTACAATGATGAACAACGGTTTATTACTTTGGGTAGACGATGAAATAGAATTGCTGAAAGCGCATATTCTTTTTCTCGAAAAGAAAGGATACGAGGTAGAAACCGTATCCAACGGGCAGGATGCACTGGACAAGTGCAGCGAAACGACCTATGACCTGATTCTGCTGGACGAGAACATGCCCGGCCTGAGCGGGCTGGAAACCTTGTCGCGCATCAAGGAAATCACACCGGTCACGCCGGTGGTCATGGTGACGAAAAGCGAAGAGGAGAATATCATGGACCAGGCCATCGGCTCCAAAATTGCTGACTATCTCATCAAGCCCGTCAACCCCACGCAAATCCTCCTGACCCTGAAAAAGAACATCCATAAGAAAGAAATCGTCACGGAGGTGGCTCAAAATGCCTATCAGCAGAATTTCGGCAAGATTGGCATGCAAATCAATGACTCATTGACGTTCGAGGACTGGAAAGAGGTGTACAAACGATTGGTATACTGGGAACTGGAGCTGTCCGAGACCGACAGCAACATGGACGAAATGCTAGGCATGCAGAAAACGGAAGCCAACCTGGCTTTTGCCAAATTCATACGCAAACACTACGAAGAGTGGATCACCCACCCCGAAGACCGTCCGCTAATGAGTCCGGATATCTTCAAAACCAAAATATTCCCCCTGCTGAATCAAGGGGAAAAGGTGTTTCTCATCGTTTTGGACAACTTCCGTTACGACCAATGGCGGACACTCAGTACGGAACTGGCGGATATGTTCCTCATCGACGAAGATATTTATTGTAGCATCTTGCCCACGGCCACACAATATGCGCGCAACGCCATCTTTTCCGGTCTGATGCCGGACAAAATCGCCCAAATGTACCCGGACCTCTGGGTGGACGAAGACGAAGAAGAGGGCAAGAACCTGAACGAAGGTCCTCTCATCCAGACCCAATTGGACCGTTACCGCCGTAAGAATACATTCAGTTACCATAAAATCAATGATTCGACTACGGCCGATAAACTTATCGGCCAGTTCAAACAGTTGGAGAAATATGACTTGAACGTCATTGTGCTCAACTTTATCGACATGCTTTCCCACGCCCGTACGGAATCGAAAATGGTGCGCGAACTGGCTTCCAACGAGGCAGCCTATCGCAGCATCACCCAAAGCTGGTTCCGGCATTCTGCCGTGAAAGACCTGTTCAAAGCCCTGGCCGCAAGCGACTACAAAATCATCGTCACGACCGACCACGGCAGTATCCGCGTGAAGTCACCGGTCAAAGTCATCGGGGACAAGAACACGAACACGAACTTGCGCTACAAACTGGGGAAGAATCTGAAATACAACCCCAAAGAAGTCTTTGAAATCAAAGACCCACGTAAAGTCCTGCTCCCGGCTCCCAACCTGAGTACGGCCTACATCTTTGCTTCGGGCGACAATTTCTTTGCCTATCCCAATAATTACAATTATTATGTGTCTTACTATCGCGACACATTCCAACACGGCGGCATCTCTATGGAAGAAATGCTCATACCGCTGATAACCCTGCAAAGCAAGAAACGAAATTAAAAACAAAAAACTATATGAAGATTAGAATAGACTCTTTAGACCACATCCACGAGGCTGCCCGGGAATTTATCGCAGCCATGGGCGACAACACCGTCTTTGCCATGTACGGCAAGATGGGAGCCGGTAAGACCACCTTCACCAAAGCCGTATGCGAATGCCTCGGCGTGGAGGACGTCATCAACTCGCCCACCTTCGCCATCGTCAATGAATACCGTTCGGACAGCGGCGAACTGATTTACCATTTCGACTTCTACCGTATCAAAAAACTGGAAGAAGTATACGACATGGGCTACGAAGACTATTTTTACAGCGGTGCGCTTTGCTTCATCGAATGGCCGGAACTGGTGGAAGAACTTCTTCCGGGTAATACGGTGAAAGTAACCATCGAAGAAAACGAAGACGGTTCACGCACAGTGAGCTTCTAAAAGTTTGAAAAGTTCATAATAAAGGAAAAAATAATAGATATTTTCCTTTGAGTTACCAAAAAGAATGCCTATATTTGCAACATAGCAGAAAAGAACAAGGAACAGTAGTTTCAATATGCTGTGAATGTTCTTTCATAAACCTTAATTATGCAAAAATATACTTTCTCATATCAATATGGGAAATGCCCCTGATGTAATAGGGCGTGGAAGTGATTCCGCGCCCTATTTTTATGCCTTCTTCAACCAAAGACATGACGCGCACTTGGAAAACAGGTATACCCATGCCAAAACATCTCACCTTACCAAACCAAGAAGCAATCCTCTAATTTACAACTAAATACGAAACAAGAACAAATCTCCGCAGAACGAAAAATCATTCGTCTGCAATTGATTTTCCAATCGGCTGAGAAACGTTTTCAGTTCTGCGGAGGTTGATTTTCCAAATGGAGCAACGGTGGTTCTGTCTTACATTTTTTACAGAATCGAACCGCTGCCGTTATAAACTTATAAGTCAGGATTAATCCTCCTCACCGAAAGATTCCCCGTATTCCAACTCGCCCTGGACCACCCACAGGATATCTTCAGCCGCAAAGTCGCCCATCTTGTCTTTACGGGCCTGACTGATGACGTAATCCACTATTTTGTCCTGGTCGATTTCTATATAGCCGTCCTTGTCGGGCGCCGCATCCAGAACACCGCTATTGGCATAGTACTCCACGATGACATCCAGAAAGTAATAAAGCTCTTCGTCCGTAAACTTGTCTTTTACTTCTTGCGGCAAGTAATGTTTGATGAACTCCACCGTGCGTGCATCGTCTTCAGCATCTTGCAGGAGTTCCTGTTCCAAACTGTCCATAACTTATATCTTTAAAGGATGGCCTTCAGCTTTTCCTCGAAAGTACTCTTCGGAGCCGCACCGACTTGTTTGTCCACCACTTCACCGTTTTTAATGAAGATCACAGTAGGCACGTTGCGCACACCGAAACGCATGGCCAAGCCGTCGTTTTCCTCCACATCGCACTTGCCGATGACAGCTTGTTCCTTATATTCTTCTGCCAACGCCTCGATATCCGGTCCGATTTTCTTGCACGGGCCACACCATGTCGCCCAGAAATCTACCACCACAGGCTTACCTGAAGCCAACAACTCTTCAAAATTTGAATCTGTAATTGCTAATGCCATTGTATTATTCCTTTTAATCGTTTGTTATTACTGACAAATATACTAATTTATTTTATATGACAGGACGGGTTTGCTTTGAATATAAGAAATTAAATCCTTTTTAACTGACACTTTCGCCAACTTGGATTGCATCGTCAGGTTCATCTGTCCCAACGGGTCGAGAATGTGGAAATAAAGGTCGGTATTACCGGGACACTCCTTCACGATGTCGGAAAGCGAAAGCACGATATCCTCATCCAACGCATCCAAAGCCACGGATATCGTAATCCTTTCCACCAGAGTGTCTTTCACATCTGCTAGAAAATCAATGCGTCCGATACGGAAATCCAGTTTGGAAGGATCCCATTGCCGGGGCTGGCATTTAGCCGTAATATAGAGCGTGTTCCCCACGTCCATATATGAGCCCCATGTAGGCCAATCCTGTCCGAACAAAGCCAGCTCGTATGCTCCCGTGAAATCCTCCATCGTCACGATGCCATACGGCTTACCTGTCTTGGAGATACCCTTCCGTACGGCCGTGACCATGCCGCCCAACGTGAGGTCCATATTGACAAACTGTTCCAAATCTTTCAAATCCGCCATGTGCACGTTGCACACATTTTGAAGTATGACGGCATAATCGTCCAACGGATGGGCGGACAGATAAATGCCGACCAAATCGCGCTCCTTGTTCAAACGCTCCAACGAACTCCACGGTTCGGCCTGCGGCACTTCCGGCGTAGCGATTTCCACCATGTCCATATCCCCGAAAAGTGAATTCTGCACGGCATCCTTGTCGGTCTGGTAGCGCGAGCCGTAACGTGCCAACTGGTCGACAAAGCTTTCCCCTTTGGCATTCACGCCGAAATACTGTTCGCGGGTGATGCCGTCGAAACAATCGAAAGCCCCCGAAAGCACCAGGCTTTCCAGGTTATTCCGTTTCACGGCTCCGCTCGGCACACGTTGAATGAAGTCGAAAATGTTCTTATAAGGCCCGTGGGCTTCCCGTTCTTTCACGATGGCGTCCACAGCCGAATCGCCCAAGCCCTTAACGGCTCCCAAGCCGAAACGGATGTTTCCGTCTACGTCCACACTGAACTTCCGGCGGCTGATGTTGACGTCCGGTCCCAAGGTATTGATACCGATACTTTTGCACTCGCTCATCAGCTTTGTGATGTCGGTAATGTTCGCCAAACTTCGACTCATTACGGCCGCCATATACTGGGCGGGGAAATTGGCTTTCAGGTAGGCCGTCTGATAGGCAACCCAAGAGTAGCACGTGGCATGGCTCTTGTTGAACGCATACGAGGCAAACTTCTTCCAGTCCGCCCAAATCTTTTCCAGCACTTTCGGGTCGTGGCCATTCTTCTTTCCGCCCTCGATGAACTTGGGATACATGTGATTCAGCTTTTCTATCAGCTTCTTACCCATAGCCTTACGCAATGTATCGCTCTCGCCTCGCGTAAAATTGGCCAACTGACGGGACAGCAACATCACCTGCTCCTGATACACCGTGATACCGTATGTGTCTTTCAGATACTTCTCCATACACGGTATGTCGTATTCCACCGGTTTACGTCCTTGTTTACGGTCGATAAAGTCGGGTATATAATCCATCGGTCCAGGACGGTAAAGCGCATTCATGGCAATAAGGTCCTCGAAGGTGGAAGGCTGCAATTCGCGCAAATACTTCTGCATGCCGGGGGATTCGAACTGGAACGTCCCGATGGTGCGTCCGTCGCAATACAGACGATAGGTGGCCGGGTCCGTAATGTCCAATGCGTCCACGTCTATTTCCATCCCGAGACTGTCGTAGATGTTGGCCTGGCATTCCTTGATGATGGAGAGAGTCTTCAGCCCCAAAAAGTCCATCTTGATCAATCCCGTGTCTTCAATCACGGAACCTTCGTACTGCGTGCAACGGAGCTTCTCTCCCGTTTCCTTGTCCTCGGCTGTGCTGACCGGCACCCAATCGGACACGTCGTCACGACAGATGATTACACCGCAGGCATGCACGCCCGTGTTCCGCACATTACCCTCCAGCATCCGAGCATAACGGATGGTGTCGCGCAACAAAGGATTCGGCGATGCCTCGGCCTGTTGCAACTCCGGAATACACGAGATGGCATTCGGGAGATTCATTTTACGCGACTTGCCGTTTTCGTCGTCCGGCAACTTGTCCGGTATGAGCTTGCACAATCCGTTGGAAATGTCCAACGGCAGCTTTTCCACCCGGGCCACATCCTTTATGGCCAGTTTCGTGGCCATCGTACCATAGGTAATGATATGCGCCACTTTCTCTTCACCGTATTTCTGCGTCACCCAACTCAAGACCTTTCCGCGTCCGTCATCGTCGAAATCCACGTCGATATCGGGCAATGAAATACGGTCGGGATTCAGGAAACGTTCAAACAGCAAATCGTATTCAATGGGGTCTATCTTCGTGATACCCAAACAATAGGCCACCGCAGAACCGGCCGCTGACCCACGTCCCGGTCCCACGGACACGTTCAACTCGTGACGTGCAGCATTGATATAATCTTGCACGATGAGGAAGTAACCGGGGAAACCCATCGTCTTCATCACGTGCAACTCGAAGTTGATACGTTCCCGCACATGCTCCGGCAGCGGGTCGCCATAAAGCTTGGCCGCCCCGATATAGGTCAGTTCAGCCAGATAATCGGCTTCCAACTTCAAACGGTAAAGCTTGTCACAGCCACCCAGTTTCTTCACTTTCTGTTCGGCGTCCTCGCGGCTGAGCACCACGTTGCCGTTTTCGTCGCGGGTAAACTCCTCAAACAAGTCCTCATCGGTATATTTCTTCCGATAGCCTTCTTCGGTTCCAAATTCTTCCGGAATGGCAAAGTTCGGCATAATCGGCGCATGGTCGATGCTGTAAAACTCCACTTGGTCGCAAATGTCGCAAGTGTTGGCCAATGCCTCCGGCACGTCTGCAAACACTTCATTCATTTCCGCCCGTGTCTTGAACCATTCTTGTTTGGAATAAAGCATACGTTTCGGGTCGTCCAAATCACGGTTGGTGCTCAAGCAGATCAAACGGTCGTGTGCTTCGGCATCCTCCTGTTCCACAAAATGGCAGTCGTTCGTACAGACCAACTTCACGTCATATTTACGGGCCAGTTCTATTAATTGCGCATTGGCCCGTTGCTGCAACGGGAAAGTCTCACGGTTGGCCCGTTGGTTCGGATCTTTCACCTCATGACGCTGAAGTTCCAGATAATAGTTGTCTCCAAACACGCGTTTGTACCACTGCACCGCTTCTTCAGCCCCTTCAAGGTCGCCCGACAGTATTTTCCGGGGAACTTCACCGGCTATACAAGCCGAACAGACAATCAAACCTTCACTGTGTGCCTCCAATTCAAAGCGGTCCGTACGCGGACGCACATAAAAACCGTCTGTCCACGACTTGGAGACCAATTTGACCAAGTTATGATACCCCGTTTCATTTTTAGCCAACACGATTAAATGATACCGCCGGCCGTCCTTTTCTTTTTCCATCTGATCCAGACGACGAGGCGCCACATACATTTCACAACCGAATATCGGTTTGAACAAACGTTTCCGGGCCGCCACCAACTCCACGCGAGCCGTGGCCAACTGATCGGCAATCGGAGGAAACTCCGGTTGCGCCTCCGGCACGAAATTCGCCTCAGCCGGTATCGGCTCGTCATTCGCTTCTGCCCGCCTTCTCAGTTCATCGGCTTCTTTCTGCTTCTTTTTCTGCCCGTCCACCCATTCTTTCAGGGCCGCATCCTCACCGTTCTCCAACAAGGCGATACGCTTCTTCCACATTTTGATGTCCGCATTCGTACCGCTGTTCTTTTTGGTCGTATAATTAAAAAACTCCTTGATGGCCATCATGTTGCCATGGTCGGTGATGGCCATTCCGCGCATACCGTCTTTCATCGCCTTGTCAACCAAGCGCGACACGCTGGCCTGACCGTCGAGGATGGAATATTGGGTGTGCACATGAAGATGTACGAAGTCCTGCATAATAGTTACAATTTGGTAAAACAGAAATTACGGGCTAAAGTTACGCCACATTGAGGAAACCAACAAAATAAACCTTCGTTTTTTAACATAAAAGACTTTTTAGGGGTCGGCCTTTGAAAAAGAAAGTAGGGAATTTTGCATTTTAACGGAATATAGCTACCTTTGTCCGCTAATACAAGGGGAAAACTCCATGGGACGCAAATTGAATAAATTAAAAAAAATCAGAATACATCGGGAAGGAACGCACACGCTCATCGCAGGTGCAGGGGTGTTGTTGCTGTTCAACGCCTGCCTTTACTATGCTTTTGAATGCAAGCTCCCGTTCTATATTTCTGCAACCGTATGCACGGTCATCTACCTTATCGTAGTCAATTTCTTCCGATGCCCGGTCAGACGGTTCGAAGGGGACACGGAAAACGTTGTCGTAGCTCCGGCCGACGGTAAAATCGTCGTGATAGAAGAGGTGGACGAAAACGAATATTTCCATGACCGCCGACTGATGGTTTCCATATTCATGAGCTTGACCAACGTACATGCCAACTGGATTCCGGTGGACGGAACCGTAAGGCTGGTGGAACACCATGACGGAAACTTTCATAAGGCTTGGCTGCCGAAGGCCAGCATTGAGAATGAACGTTCCACTATCGTCATCGAAACACCGGACGGGGTCTTCATCATGGCCCGGCAGATTGCCGGTGCTATGGCCCGACGCATCGTGACATACGCCCGCGAAGACGAAGACTGTTATATCGACGAACACATGGGATTCATCAAGTTCGGTTCCAGAGTAGACCTTTTCCTTCCGGTCGGGACCAAAGTCAACGTCAAATTGGGGCAAAAGACGGTGGGTAACGAAACCATCATCGCCAAATTATAATAAAATGTTATATGGCAAATATCATCATACGACAGATTCCCAACAGCATTACTTGCTGCAACCTGATTTCCGGTTGCATGGCTACGGGTGCAGCTTTCTACGGTAATTACAGTTGGGCGTTTCTGCTCATTGTCATAGGAGCCGTATTCGATTTCTTCGATGGGATGTCGGCTCGCGTGCTGAAAGTATCCTCCCCCATAGGAAAGGAATTGGATTCGTTGGCAGATGTAGTGACCTTTGGAGTAGCCCCTTCGGCCATGATATTCCATCTGTTCCATCGGGTGGTCTACCCCGACTTCATGGAACCGCTACGCGACGTGATGCCCTATACGGCTTTCCTTATGGCGGCTTTTTCGGCTTTGCGATTAGCCAAATTCAATATCGACACGCGGCAAACATCGTCTTTCATCGGCGTACCTACCCCGGCCAACACCTTGTTCTGGGCTTCGCTGATTGTGGGCAATTACGGTTTTTTGGTTTCAGAAAAGTTCAATGCTTTCTTCCTTTTCATGTTCATGTTGCTATCCTGTTTCCTTTTGGTAGCAGAGATTCCCATGTTCGCCCTCAAATTCAAGAACCTTTCCTGGCAAGACAATAAAATTAAGTTTATTTTTATCTTGACTTGTATTCCCATGATTATCTTTCTGGGGTTCAGTTGTTTTGCAGCCATCATCGCATGGTATGTCATTCTTTCCGTCCTGACTTCGCGACAGAAAACACACTGATTCTGGCATGGTTCTTGTTTATAAGTCCGGCAACAAAGCATAAAAAATTATATTTATGACAGGTCCTTTCGGATGCTTATTCGGTTTACTTTTTGCCTTTTTGGCCTTCCTACTCATTATGGTTCTTAATATAGCCAGAAGAGTACGGAACATCATGTCTTCATTTTCTCCCAAAAACCATAAACAACAGTCTTCATCCGGTAATCCACACGAACAAACCACGTCGCAAAATCATTCTCAATCTTCGTCCCACGGTTCGCACAAAATATTCGACGACAACGAAGGGGAATATGTGGACTACGAGGAAATCAAATAAAAGAAACCTAACGTTTCCCCTTAAAGAAGTCTTTCAGCAAAGCCACGGACTCGTCCGCCATCACACCACTCACCACTTCCGTTCGCGGATGTATGGCTTGCGGTGCAAACATCCTGTATCCTCTTTTTTCATCCGTTGCCCCGTAGACCAGGCGTTTCACCTGTGCCCATCCGATAGCCCCCGCACACATCACACACGGTTCCAAGGTTACGTAAAGCGTACATTCGTTCAAATACTTTCCGCCTAAAGCATTGGCAGCCGCCGTAATCACCTGCATCTCGGCATGGGCCGTCACATCCGTCAACGTTTCCGTCAGATTATGTGCACGTGCCAGAATACGGTCGCCGCAAACGACTACGGCCCCTACCGGTATTTCATCCTCTTCATAAGCACGCCGCGCCTCTTCCAGCGCTTTTTTCATGTAAAAAGCATCATCTGCCATATCTTCACAATTTAGTACATGCAAAAGTAAGATTTCTGCAAGGATTCACCAATATTTTTAATAAATTTGCAGCACGGGAATCCAACAAATCGATATGGCCGCGCACAATGAACTGGGAAAAGAGGGGGAACTACTGGCTGCAAATCATCTGCAATCAGAAGGTTATGTCATCCGACACCGGAACTGGAGGTGCGGACACAAGGAATTGGACATCGTGGCCGAAAAAGACGGCACGCTGGTCTTCGTGGAAGTAAAGACCAGAAAAGACGTTTTATTCGGACTCCCCGAAGACGCTGTCACAAACGGGAAAATACGACGCATTGTCAGTTCGGCCGACGCCTACTTGCGCAAATACGCCATCGACCTCCCGGTACGCTTCGACCTTATCACCATCGTAACGGGAGAAAACGGGCTTCCCCGGCTAAGGCATATAGAGGACGCCTTTTACCCGCCGCTATACTGACTGCAACACGATTAGAATATTTTGAATATGACGCATTCACTTTACATACTGGACGATTCGCCATGGTTTGAATGGATACGACTCCACTCGACAGATTCCACCATCGATTTCCTGAAACACTATCGTCCTGTTTCTCCGAAAGACATGATTCTGGTCACGGCAGACTTCCAGACTGCCGGACGCGGACAAGCCGGCAACTCTTGGGAGTCGGAAGCCGGTAAGAATCTTTTGTTCGGCCTGCTCTTCCATCCCCGCGAAGTGGAAGCCAACCGACAGTTCATCCTGTCCCAAGCCGTGGCACTGTCTATCTGCGAAACGTTGTCCGACTACACCGAAGACATCCGCATCAAATGGCCGAACGACATCTACTGGAAGGATCGGAAAATCTGCGGCATGCTCATCGAGAACACCTTGGTAGGACGATGTATCGAGAATTGCATCATAGGAGTCGGCATCAATATAAACCAACAAACGTTCTGTAGCGATGCCCCCAATCCGGTCTCGCTCCGGCAAATCACGGAAAAAGAACAAGAACCGATATTCATCTTAGCCGACACCGTCAAACGCTTCAAGGACTATTATCGGAAAATCCAACAAGGCCAAACGGAGGACATCGTCCGTAACTACCGGGAACGGCTTTACCGGCACAACGGTTTTCATCTTTACCAAGACGCGGACGGTGTTTTCGAAGCTGAAATCCACGACGTGGAACCCACCGGGCATCTGGTCCTGGCAGACAGGGACGGCACGACACGAAGATATGCCTTCAAGGAAGTAAGCTACCTGATACCGTCGGACACAAGCCCGTCCGCCCCATTCGTACTTTAACCCACCAAAATACTTTATTATGGCTAAATTCAAAAGAATACTCCTCAAACTGAGCGGCGAGAGCCTCATGGGAGAACAACGTTACGGCATCGACGAAAAGCGTCTGGCCGAATATGCGGAACAAATCAAAGAAGTGCACGACCTGGGCGTGCAAATCGGCATCGTCATCGGCGGCGGCAACATATTCCGCGGCCTGAGCGGTGCAGGAAAGGGATTCGACCGTGTCAAAGGCGACCAAATGGGCATGTGCGCCACGGTCATCAATTCGCTCGGACTGAGCAGCGCCCTGGGAGCCATCGGCGTAAAAAGCCGCGTGCTGACCGCCATCCGCATGGAGCCTATCGGCGAGTTTTACAGCAAATGGAAAGCCATCGAGTGCATGGAAGCCGGAGAAGTGGTTATCATGAGCGCCGGCACGGGCAACCCTTATTTCACGACCGACACGGGTTCCTCGTTGCGCGGCATTGAAATCGAAGCCGACGTGATGCTTAAAGGGACGCGTGTGGACGGCGTGTACACGGCCGACCCGGAAAAAGACCCCACGGCCACGAAGTTCAGTGAAATCACATACGATGAAATCTACCACAAAGGCCTGAAAGTAATGGACCTCACCGCAACTACGATGTGCAAGGAAAACCATCTGCCCATCTACGTTTTCAACATGGACGTGTACGGCAACCTGAAAAAAGTAATGGAAGGAGAAAACATCGGGACTTTGGTACACAACTGATTCCATATCCGCCTCGGAACGACCGACAAATAAAACGCAATGCCCGTCATGTCGCACACATGACGGGCATTTTATACTCCAAGTAACAGCAATCAGTGGGATACAGAATCCGAGAACACGTTAATCACCACCACGCCGGCAATAATCAAAGTCAGCCCCAACACGGCCGGTCCATCAAGATGCTGTTTGAACACCGCGAAACCGATGACGGCTATCAGCACGATTCCCACGCCCGACCAAATGGCGTATGCAATGCCCACCGGGATGTGTTTCAGCACCAAACTAAGGCAATAAAAAGCCGCCGCATACCCAGCTACCGTCACCACCGAAGGCCAAAACTTCGTGAACTGCTCGCTTTGTTTCAGAAAAGAAGTCGCCACCGTTTCAAAAACAATGGCCATCAACAATACCAAATAACTCTTCAGCATATCCCTCTCTTTTTAGAATGAAACTACAAAGATAGGTTTTTAAAAGAAAAAGAGCAAATAAGATGAAAACGAGTACCGTGCCAGAAGACTTTCCGATAATTCCTCCTCCGTTTTATTGCAGATGAATAAAAAATCCGCTACTTTTGTTTTTTAAAGTATCATAGTATCAATATATCATCTTAACAAAAGAACAGATTATGGCAGATTCAAAGACTATCCTTGACGAAGCGCAGGAGAAAATGGACATGGCGGTAATGTATCTGGACGAAGCCTTGGCGCACATCCGTGCGGGAAAGGCTGATATCCGTTTGCTCGACGGCATCCGTGTGGATTCCTACGGTTCCATGGTACCCATCAATAATGTGGCAGCCGTCAACACGCCCGATGCCCGCAGCATCGCCATCAAGCCGTGGGACAAAAACATGTTCCGCGTCATTGAAAAAGCGATTATAGATTCCGAATTGGGCATCATGCCGGAAAACAACGGTGAAATTATCCGTATCGGTATCCCGCCCTTGACCGAGGAACGCCGCAAACAGTTGGCCAAACAATGTAAGGCCGAATGCGAAACGGCAAAGGTCAGCGTACGCAATGCACGCCGCGATGCCATCGACGCCCTGAAAAAAGCCGTGAAAGACGGTATGGCCGAAGACGAACAAAAGAACTCGGAGGCCAAACTGCAAAAGGTGCACGACAAGTATATCAAACAAATCGATGACTTGTACGCGGCCAAAGACAAAGAAATCATGACCGTCTGATGCGAGGGCTCGTCATCCGTAATACAGGAAGCTGGTACGTCGTCCGCACGGACGACGGCCAGCTTGTCGATTCTAAAATCAAAGGCAACTTCCGCCTGAAAGGCATACGCAGCACCAACCCGGTGGCCGTAGGCGATTTTGTGCAGATTACCGTTAATGCGGAGGGGACGGCTTTCATCACAGAGATAGAAGACCGTAAGAACTACATCATCCGGAAAGCTTCCAACCTGTCCAAACAAAGCCACATCATCGCAGCCAACGTAGACCAGGCTTTTTTAATCGTGACCGTCAGCCATCCGGAGACTTCCACCACCTTCATCGACCGTTTCCTGGCTTCGGCCGAAGCGTACCGCGTCCCGGTATCGCTCGTATTCAACAAGACCGATTGTTACGATGCCGACGACCTCCGCTACATGGAAGGCATGATGCACCTGTACACCACCATCGGCTATCCCTGCCATGCCTGTTCCGCATTGCAGTCCATCGGTATCGACGCGCTGCGCGACAGCCTGAAAGGCCGGACCACTTTGCTCTCGGGCCATTCCGGTGTAGGAAAGTCCACTTTGCTGAACACGTTGATACCCGACCTGAACGTACGGACGGCAGAAATATCCGCCGCACACGACACGGGCATGCACACCACGACATTCAGCGAAATGTTCAGTCTGCCCGGCGGCGGTTATGTCATCGACACCCCCGGCATCAAAGGATTCGGCACGTTCGACTTCGAAAAAGAAGAAATGGCACACTACTTCCGCGAAATTTTCCGGATTTCGGCAGACTGCAAATACAACAACTGCACACACACCCATGAACCGGGTTGCGCCGTGCGTCGCGCCGTAGAGGAACATCTCATCAGCGAAAGCCGCTATGCCTCTTACCTGAACATGCTGGAAGACCGGCATGAAAGCAAATACCGGCAAGGTTATTAACATTTCAACTACTCTCCATGGAAATCATTACCATCATCATCCTGTTTCTGTTCTGTACCCTTCTGTTGGCCGCAGAACTGTTCATCCTGCCGGGTACAGGCGTGGCCGGCATCGCCGCAATCTGTTGTCTGGTGGGTGCCAATTACTTCACCTTCGTCTGGTTCGGACTTACCACAGGACTTTGGTTATCCGCCGCGTCACTCGTAGCCTGCATCCTCGTAGGCTATTGGATGCTACGTTCCAAGACACTGGAAAAATATTCGTTGCACAAGTCCATCGACTCCACCGCCGCCACACAGGATCAACTTTCCGTACAGCCCGGCGACGAAGGAGTAGCCGTCACCCGCCTGGCCCTCATCGGCAATGCAGACATCGGAGGCCGGTTGGTGGAAGTCAAATCTGCCGACGGTTTTCTGGACGAAGGTACTCCCGTAATAGTGGTTCGCGTAGAGGATGCCCAAATCACAGTCAAAAAGAAATAAACATATTATTCACCCTTTAATTTTCTGATATCATGTTATTAGATCCAGTTGTTTTTCCGGTATTCATTGCCATTGTCGCCATCGTTATCCTGGCGATATTTTTCCATTTCGTACCGTTCTTCCTTTGGCTTTCCGCCAAAGTCTCCGGCGTACACATTTCGCTCATCCAGCTATTCCTGATGCGCATCCGTAACGTGCCGCCCGGCGTCATCGTGCCAAGCCTCATCGAAGCCCATAAGGCCGGCCTGAAGAACATCACCCGCGACAATCTGGAAGCCCACTACATGACGGGTGGACATGTGCAACGCGTGGTACATGCCTTGGTTTCGGCATCGAAAGCCAACATCGACCTGCCTTTTGAAAAGGCCACGGCCATAGACCTGGCCGGCCGCGACGTGTTCGAGGCCGTGCAGACTTCCGTCAATCCGAAGGTAATCGACACGCCACCCGTGGCCGCCGTAGCCAAAAACGGTATCCAGTTGATAGCGAAGGCCCGTGTCACCGTACGCGCCAACATCCACCAGCTTGTGGGAGGTGCAGGCGAGGACACCATCCTGGCCCGTGTAGGCGAAGGTATCGTTTCTTCCATCGGATCAGCCGAAAACCACGAGCAAGTTCTGGAAAATCCGGACTCCATCTCCAAATTGGTACTCAAATTGGAGGAATACTTTTGAGATAAGGCAGTTTATGTATAATACAGAT
>OHAH01000087.1_pt1 | contig 67526 bp, 48 predicted proteins | sample 1577071 | NCBI WGS metagenome assembly OHAH01 (sample SAMEA3541520, study PRJEB24748) | human gut metagenome | biome: human gut; feature: human-associated habitat; material: faeces | place: China | collected 2012 | reverse complement strand
AAAAAAAAAAAAAAAACCAAAAAAAAAAAAAGAAAAAAAAAAAAGGAAAAAATAATTCGGGGGGGGGGATACAAAGGTACCTCCCCTAGAACAGGTATAAAGGAAAATAAAAGATACCATAAGGAGAATTTGGAAAGAATGTACAGAAAGAAAGGCAGAGGATGGACAAAGCATATAGACTTTATGCTTATAGATATCGCATGCATTGTTATAGCATTTTTTATTTCATATGTGATACGCTTCGGCTTTAATAACCCATACATGGACAAGGACTACCGTATACTGGGGGTAGCATTTCTTCTGATAGATTTCTTTGTGGAGATAATGGCAGACTCATTCAAGAATGTCCTAAAGAGAGGATATCTGGATGAGCTTATATCGACCTGCAAGCACGCAATGCTTGTATTTCTGGCGACAGCACTATTTCTGTTCACCACACAGATGGCTGATATATACTCGCGATTATCATTTTATATCATGTTTCCAATCTATGTGACAATATCATATGTAGCAAGAATTGCACTCAAGAGCTTCCTTAAGAAAAAGGGCTTCGGAGCATCTAAGAAATCACTGCTTGTCATAGCACCGGATGCCATGCTTCGTGATACACTGCGCACAGTGGAGAAAAGCTGTATAGGCTATACAAGGATAGTAGCAGCTTCGCTGGATACAGATATGAAGGGCAAGACCATATGCAGCATACCGATAGTTGCAAACCACGATGGCATAGTGGACTATGCGTGTGATGAGTGGGTGGATGAGGTGCTCATACCGCCGTGCAGCGAGGATGAATATCCGGAGAAGATGGCAGATATATTCCTGGAGATGGGAATAGCAGTACATACAGGAATAGCCAAAAACGGCACAGCCCAGGGCGGTTATAAGCAGATAGAAAAGATAGGCGACTACACAGTAGTCACATCAAGCGTGAACTATGCCAATACCAGTGCACTTCTGGTAAAGAGGGGCATGGATATAGTTGGAGGACTGGTGGGCTGCCTGTTCACACTTATCATAATGATATTTGTGGGTCCTATGATATACATAGCATCGCCGGGGCCGATATTCTTCTCACAGGAGAGAATCGGCAGAAACGGTAGGAAGTTCAAGATGTACAAATTCCGCAGCATGTATATGGATGCCGAGGAGCGAAAGAAGGAGCTTGCGGCGCAGAATAAAGTGGGCGACGGAATGATGTTCAAGATGGACTTTGACCCGAGAATAATAGGCAATACGGTGCTGCCAAACGGAAAAAAGAAAACCGGAATTGGGCAGTTCATCAGGAAAACAAGCCTGGATGAATTTCCACAATTCTTCAATATACTAGTGGGAGATAGCGGTATAATAGGAACAACCAAGAAAAACCTTGATTTTACAGGGGTTTCGCTGGCTTAGTCGAATTTTGTTATGATAATTTTTCTTTGTGTTGTGTCGATTGAGCGGGGAAACAAATATAAAAGAATGGTTTCTTGGATGCTTATTTTGACCCACGCTGTAAGCTGAAAAATTATGATAAGGAGGTTTGACCTAGCCTGCGGATGCTCTTTAAAAAGAACATTCACAGGCTAGTCGTCGTGTTAAAGAACTTACCTAATAAAAACAAATAATTATGAGGAGCGTGTTGAAAATGGGAAGAAAATTATTAATTGTAGCCTCTAAAAGATATGGAGATTATGTAAAAGAGATAGCAGAGTCAATGGGTTGCTTTGAGAAAATCTCCTTTGTAGATAATGACAGAGAAGGAGCTATTGGAAAACTGGAGGATGTAGAAAGTTTTTATCCGGAATATAACTGTGCAATAGCTGCATGTGACGATGGAACAGAAAGGCTTGAGTGGAACAAGAAATTGGAGGCACTTTACAATATTCCAGTTTTATTTCATATGGATTCTACTATTTCTCCATCAGCTAATTTAATGCCGGGCTGTATTGTTGAACCAAGAGCTGTTGTCGGCTGTGGAAGTACTATTGGGCAGGCAACGGTCATTGGTGCCAATGTGGTGGTAGAACCATATTGTTTTATTGGAGATAGTTGCACATTAAAATCAGGAACAATTGTGAAATCAACAAGTATGGTTGCAATGAACACAAGCACAGAACAAGGAAGTGTTCTGTTTACATCATTAACAAAGGAATGATGAGGAACAATAATTATAGGAAGGATGAAACCGCCCTGATTTTCGTGGGGGGGGTAAACAATGAATAGTACAAATGAAACAAAGATGGATATGAAACAGGCAAAACAAAATAACACGCCAAACATACGCTGGACGCTTGTCGGGTATGATTTAATTGTATATGCATTAGTAGCAGTTATACTCCTGGTGTTATATGGGGGAATGGATAAATTATCAACTGTTGGGATCTTCCAACAAGTAGGTCTTTCTGTTCTGTGTATTTTCACAGCACGTCTAATAGGTAAAATTTACGGGCAAGTATGGAGATATGGTGGGATTCAGTGTTATATCCGCTTGCTGTTTACTGACTCTATCGCTTTTGTGGCGTATCTATGTCTGGAACTCCTACTTCCAGTTCAAAAAATTACATTTGCAAGATTACTTTCATTGGTTAGCTTGAATTTATTAGGAGCATTAGCACTTCGCATGATGTATCGCTATGCATACAAATGTGGAAACCAGGAGACAACAAGAGGAAAAATTCTTTCTATATTATTACATATATTTTCAGGCATTGAAGCTGGAAATGAAAAAGAAGTGCAGAAGATCAAAGTTGCAATTATTGGTGCTGGACGAGTTGGTGTGAGTTTGGCAGAAGAACTTTTGAACAATTCAGAAGCAGCGTATGTACCAAGATGTTTTATTGATATTAATAAGGAAAAAGTTGGACGAGATATACATGGCATTCCGGTTTGGTCTGAAACGGAAGCAACTTTTAAGAAGTTAGGCGAATTTGAAGTACAGGAAATCATTTTTGCAATTCCATCAATGGATGCAGCTAAAAAGAAAAGTCTTTATGAGTATTACAAGAATGCAGGATACAAATTAAAAGTATATGATTATCCGACTATGTATGTGGCAGGAGGAAAACGTCATCTTCGAGAATTTGATATAGAAGAACTTTTATTTAGAAAACCTCTGGTTGTTTCGGATGAGCGTACCAATGCATATTACAAAGATAAAGTCGTATTGATCACAGGTGGCGGCGGTTCTATTGGGTCAGAGCTGTGCCGACAGTTAGCCAAGATGAATCCGAAGAAGATCATTATCTTAGATATTTATGAAAATGGTGCATATGATGTTCAGCAGGAATTGAAGATAGCATATGGAAATAAACTGGATCTGCAGATTGAAATTTGTTCCATCACTCATAGAAAAGCTCTTGAAAGAGTATTTGAAAAATATCATCCACAGATCATTATCAATGCAGCCGCTCACAAGCATGTCCCATTGATGGAGCATAACTGTGTAGAAGCCATTTACAACAATGTATTTGGTACACAGAATCTGGTGGAACTTTGTGAGGAGTATGGTGCAGAACGCTTTATGATGGTATCAACGGATAAAGCAGTTAATCCTACAAATGTCATGGGTGCAACTAAGAGAATGTGCGAGATGATTGTTCAGAGCGCAAGTACTCATGGAAAAGTAAAATACAGTGCTACACGTTTCGGAAATGTACTTGGCAGTGCCGGATCAGTTATTCCATTATTCAAACGCCAGATTGCTAATGGTGGACCGGTTACAGTTACAGATAAGCGAATCATCAGATACTTTATGACAATTCCGGAAGCATCACAGCTTGTTCTCCAGAGTGGTGCGATTGCCAATAATGGAGAGCTGTTTGTTCTTGACATGGGACAGCCAGTAAAGATTATGGATCTGGCAGAGAATATGATTCGTCTGTCTGGTGTACAGGGAATTGAAATTATTGAAACTGGATTAAGACCGGGAGAAAAACTCTATGAGGAGTTGTTAGTTAAGACAGAGGAATTGGATAAAACAGACAACAGCCTGATCTTTATTGAAAGAGATACAGCATTAAGCAAAGAAGAAATATATAGAAAAATTGACGTGCTTAGAAATGCCTGTGACACAGGGGATGATCTGATTGCAAAAGAAGCGTTAAGATCGGTTGTTCCAACATTCAAGACACCGGAAGAAGTAAATAAAGAAATCGCATAAAGAAATGTAACTATTACAAAGAACAATATAGAACAAGAGGGAATAGATCATGTTTAAAGAGAGTAACAACTTCAAAAAATTTGAATCAAAAGTATGGTTAAGCAGTCCGACCATGCATGGCCCGGAAATCGAATATGTAAAAGAAGCATATGAAACTAACTGGATGTCAACAGTTGGAAAAAATATCAATGAAGTGGAAAGACTTGCCTGCGAATATATTGGATGCAAACATGCAGTTGCATTATCTGCCGGAACAGCTTCTTTGCACTTATCTATGAAGTTGGCAGGAATTGAAGCATATGGAATGCCAAAGGTAGGTCATGGCGCCTTAGAAGGAAAAAAAGTATTTTGTTCTGATATGACATTCGACGCTACGGTAAATCCAATTGTATACGAGGGTGGAGAACCAGTATTTATTGATACAGAATATGATACTTGGAATATGGATCCGGTAGCATTGGAAAAGGCTTTTGAGATTTATCCGGATACAAAGATAGTAGTCACAGCACACCTTTATGGAACACCGGGAAAAATTGAGGAACTGAATGCGATTATTAAAAAGCATGGTGCGATTCTGGTAGAAGATGCAGCAGAATCTATGGGAGCTACATACAAAGGGATTCAGACAGGAACATTCGGAAAATATAATACAATTTCTTTCAATGGAAACAAGATTATTACAGGAAGCTCAGGTGGCTGTTTCCTGACAAATGATGAAGAAGCTGCAAATAAAGTTCGTAAATGGTCTACTCAGGCAAGAGAAAATGCAGCATGGTATCAGCATGAAGAACTGGGTTATAACTACCGCATGAGTAATGTAGTAGCTGGTGTAGTTCGTGGACAGTTCCCATATCTGGATGAACATATTGCACAGAAAAAAGCAATTTATGAAAGATATAAAGAAGGCTTAAAAGATTTACCGGTATCCATGAATCCGATGGATCTTGAAAATTCAGAACCAAATTACTGGCTTTCCTGCTTAATTATTGATGAAGACGCAATGTGTAAACAGGTTCGTGGTGAACAGGATGTCTGCTACGTTAAAGAGGCCGGAAAAACCTGTCCGACTGAAATTCTGGAAGCAATTGCATCCATTAATGCAGAGGGCAGACCGATTTGGAAACCAATGCATATGCAGCCGATTTATCGTTTAAATCCATTTATTGTCAGAGACGGTAATGGACGTGCAAGATCAAATGCGTATATTGCTGGTGGTGTAGCTGATGTGGGAATGGATATTTTTGCAAGAGGATTATGCCTGCCAAGTGATAATAAAATGACTGCTGAGCAGCAGGATAGAATTATCGAAGTAATAAAAGCGTGCTTTGAATAAGTGTTAAATCAGATATGGAGAATTGATATGTATGCAAAATATCTAAAAAGAGTAATAGATTTTTCATTGAGCTTGATTGCTTTAATTGTACTTTCACCGTTGTTGTTGGTATTGATTGTGTTGGGGACAGTATTTATGAGAGGAAATCCTTTCTTTACACAAGAACGACCAGGGAAAGATGAAAAAATATTCAAATTAATAAAGTTTCGCACAATGGATAATCGAAAAAATAAAGAGGGTAAATTGTTACCCGATGAGGTTAGATTGAACAAGTATGGTCGTTTTTTAAGAGCAACTTCACTTGATGAATTACCTGAACTGGCAAATATAGTAAAGGGCGATATGAGCATAATCGGTCCAAGACCATTGATGGCAAGATACCTTGATTATTATACAGAGGAAGAAAGAAAGAGACATAACGTAAGACCAGGACTGTCTGGGTATGCTCAAGTACATGGTAGAAATAATGTCGATTGGGGCGAGAGAATGAAAATGGATATATATTATGCGGAACATATATCTTTTGGCATGGATGTGAAAATACTAATTGACACAATACTGATTGTACTAAAAAGAGAAGGCATTAGTGTCGAAGACATGACGAACTTTGATGATTTTAGAAAAATGCAGTGGGAAGAAGAAAGGAAGGGGAAAGCCGGTGAAATTTAAGACGCCATATTATATGATTCATGAGCAAGAATTGGATGAGAATTTTAAGAAGCTAAAAGATGCGTTAGAAAAGCACTGGAATAACTATATCATTGGGTATTCATATAAGACGAATGCGCTTCCGTGGGTGATTAAACATTTTGATTTGTTGGGGTGTTATGCAGAAACTGTGTCAGAAGATGAATACAATTTGGCAAAATTAATAGGTGTAGGAAAAAATCATATTATTTATAACGGACCGGTTAAAACAAAAGATAGCTTTATGGAAGCACTTCAAAATGGCTGTATTGTCAATATAGATTCTCAAAGAGAAGTGGAATGGCTTGAAGATATTGAAATCGAAAACAGACGAATTGGAATTCGAATTAACTTTGATATAGAAAAAATGTGTCCAGGACAATCACAATGTCCAGAAGATGGAGGACGATTTGGATTTTGCTATGAAAATGGAGAACTTTCGAAGATAATAAAAAAACTTCAAGAAAAAAAAGTAAAAATAGTGGGTATTCATTTACATACAAGTTCTAAATCCAGAGGGCTTGATATTTATCGGGCAATCGCAGAAATTGCTTGTAAAGTACAGAAAGAGTTTGAACTTGATTTAGATTATGTAGATGTTGGCGGTGGATTTTTTGGAGGATTGCCTACGAAACCTCAATTTGATGAGTATATTGCTTTAATGGAGAATATTTTATCTACTTGTTTTGACAAGACAAAAACGAAATTGATAGTTGAGCCTGGCATGGCAGTGATAGGTGCGCCAATATCGTATGTAACGAGTGTTATTGATGTAAAAGATACAGAATTTAATAGATTTGTTGTTACAGATGGCACCAGAACAAGTATTGATCCATTGATGACAAAGAACTCGTATTTTCATTCTTTCGATATTAAAAGTCAGAGAGATACACATCCTAAGCAGGTTATTTGCGGATATACCTGTATGGAACATGATCGATTATTTGAGGAAAAAAATGGACCAACCCTTCAGTGTGGAGACCAAATAATTTATGACAAGGTAGGTGCATATACAATGTGCTTGACACCATTGTTTATTAAATATTTTCCGGATGTATATGTAGAATTAAATGGAAATGTAAAAAAGATAAGAAGCGCGTGGACTCCAAATGAGTATGTTCAACGTTCAGAATTAGAATAAAAATTGTTTAAAGAAAGGCGGATTATAAAATGAAAAATGCAGTAGTATTTGGTGCGACAGGTCAATTAGGATGTTATAGTGCCATTGCCTTGAAAGAAGATGGATACAATGTTTATGCTGTTGGCAGAAGAAATAGTGATAATGGATTTTTTGAAACAAAAGGTATTACTTTCATTGGTGGAGTTGATGTTTCCGATAAATCCACGTTTGATAGATTACCAAAAGAAAAAATAGATGTAGTTGTAAATATGGCTGGAACTATGCCAGCTCACGCTAATAGAGATATGATGCCATATGTTCAGAGTATTATTGTTGGTACTGTAAATATTACTGAATGGATGAAAACTGTTGAGTGCCAACGTATAATATTTAATACTACGCCAAGTGATACTGCTGAATACTGGGGAACGACAACACCGATTGATGATGATGTAGTTAGATCTTTCCCGAAGAATGGTAATGATCATGCGGTATATGCGATTTGCAAAAGGGCTGCAACTGACATATTAGAACATCTGCAAATTTGCGGTGAAGTAAAACCATGTGTATTTAGACACTTTATGGTTTATGGCTGGCATCCGGTTGCAACGTATTTTCTTGAAGGAAAAGAAAGAATGCTTCCATGGCGTTCTATGGTTAGAAAATGTATTCAGGGTGAAAATCTTGAAGTATATGGAGATGTGACAAGAAAAAAGGAATTACTTTATATTAAAGATTTTGCAAGGGCGGTTGTAATAGCAGCAAATAATGATGCGTGTGGAATTTTTAATCTTCCAGGATATGAGCCATATTCTTTAGATTCTATGGTGGATGGAATTATGAATGCTTTTGCAGATGGAAGAACTGAGAAACATTATAGACCAGATATGCCAGACACACCACAAATTTTATTGGCTCATGAAAAAAGTAAGAATGTCCTTGGTTGGGAACCAGTATGGACATGGGAAAAAGCGTGTATGGATATGAGAAAAGAATGTATTGAGAATCCAATGGAATTATTATGGGGAAAAAATGATGAATTAGACCAAATCAAGTAAACATGTCTGTATAAATGAATCAGAGAATTAAGGAGTAACATATTATGAATATATTAATTTTAAGTGCAGGTACTCGAAATAAAATAGTAGAGTATTTTGTAAATACACTGAATGGAACAGGAAAAGTTATTGCTACTGATATGAGTAACTTGGCACCTGCGATTTATGAAGCGGACAAGTATTATATTGTGCCTAAAATGACATCCCCTGATTATGTGGATACAATTATTGGTATTTGTAAGAAAGAAAAAATTGACGGAGTTTTATCACTGATAGATCCAGAACTGTCTTTGCTCGCTAAAAATGAAAAATTGTTTGAAGCTATTGGAACAAAAGTAATAGGTTCTGCTTATGATTTATGTGAGATGTCATTGGATAAATATCAAATGTATTTATGGCTTAAAGAACATCAATATAAATGTGCAAAATCTTATATGGACAAAATGAAATTTTATAAGGATGTTGAAAATGGAGAAATAACATATCCAGTATTTGTAAAACCAGCAAGAGGAAGTGCGAGTATTGCTATATCTAAGGTATATGATAAAGAAACAGTAGATCTGTTATTTGCGCATGATGACGGATTGATGATTCAAGAATATCTTGCTGGACAGGAAATAGGAGCCGATGTTTATATTGACATGATTTCAGGAGAAGTTGTTTCTATTTTTACGAAAAAGAAAATAAAAATGAGAGCTGGAGAAACTGATAAAGCGGTTTCGTTCAAAAACGAGAAATTATTTGAGTTAATAAGAAAATTTGTTTCCGAAGCTGGATATAGAGGACAGATTGATATTGATATATTTGATATTGATGGAGAGTATTATATATCGGAAGTAAATCCACGCTTTGGTGGTGGCTATCCTCATGCTTACGAAAGTGGTTGTGATCACATGAAACTTATTACAACTAATCTTGAAGGAAAAGTCAACAAGGTACATATTGGAGAGTATGAATCAGGTATTTATATGATGAAGTACAATGAGCTTTATATAAGAAAAGATAGTTAGATGTTAAAGAAATGGTGTACAGATGTGAAAAAAGAAGAAAGTAAGTGTGAGGATGAAGATATTAATTATATGTAATTGTGCCACGGGGCTAGAAATTTTTCGAGGAATGCTAATACGGAAATTAGTGAAAGAAGGAAATGTTGTAACTGCGATTGTACCACAAACAAATGATAAGAAAGAAAAGGATGCTGAAGATGGACTAAAGAAAATGCGTTGCAATTTAATAAGGATTCCCATAGAGCGCCGAGGAATGAATCCATTTCGGGATATACAGCTTTTTCTAGAATATTATAGGACAGTTAAAAAAATAAAGCCTGAATTGGTGATTACATATACAATAAAACCTAATATTTATGGTGGTTTAGTATGTCGATTATTGAAAATTCCATATGTTGCTAATATTACGGGACTTGGAACAGCCTTTCAAAATAAGGGACTGTTATGTCATTTGGTTAGTGGAATGTATAAGTTGGCTTTAAAAAATGCAAAGGTTGTATTTTTTGAAAATGTTGAGAATAGAGATGTTATTGTTAAAGAGAAGATTATTCCGAAGGATCAGACATATGTGTTGGCAGGAGCTGGTGTGGATCTTGAACACTTTTATTATATAGAATATCCAGAAGAAACAAATTTGACAAAATTTTTGTTTATAGGAAGAATTATGCGTGAAAAAGGAATAGATGAATTGTTTTCTGCAATGGAACGATTAAATAATGAAGGATATAAATGTTCTTTGGATGTGTTAGGAGGATTTGAGGAAAATTATTCTGAGAAAATCCAAAAATATGAAGAGGATGGATGGCTGAATTACCAAGGATATCAGAGTGATATTAGACCATTTATTGCGGAAGATCATTGTTTTGTACTACCATCATGGCATGAGGGGATGGCAAATACAAATTTAGAATGTGCTGCTAGTGGAAGACCGATAATAACTTCTAATATACATGGGTGCCTTGAGGCAGTTATTGAAGGAAAAACAGGATTTCTTGTGAAAGTAAAGAATGCAGATGATTTATATGAAACAATGAAAAAGTTTATGGAACTTTCTTACGAAGAAAAAAGAGCTATGGGAATTGCAGGACGGGAACACATGGCAAATATTTTTGATAAAAAAAAGGTAGTTGAGGAAACTATAAGTTATTTAAAAAATGAGTAAGAGTATGGAAGGGCTTAATAATGGTAAAGATAGGTTATTTGGTGGCAAAAGTAAAAGAAAAAATTTTTCATAATCATGAGATACTGTACGATTATTATCGTTGCGTGGGGGGGTGAAAATAGGAAAAGATTGTTTGCTTTGTTCTTCACCGATGACTAGAGAGCCATACTTAATTAATATAGGTAATAATGTAACAGTTTCTACTAACGTTACATTTGTTACACATGATAATAGTATAAAACTTTTATATCCTGAGAAATCGGATGTTTTTGGAAAAATAGTTATAGGAAATAATTGTTTTATAGGTGAAAATGCTACAATTCTTTATGGTGTTACTTTAGCTGATAATATAATCGTTGCAGCAGGATCTGTTGTAACAAAATCTTTTAGGAATTCCAACATTATAATTGGTGGAAATCCTGCCCATATTATAAATACATGGGATAAATTTTCAGAAAAGATAAAGGATAATGTTATAACTCGTAAGGAAATGGAAAATTGTAAAGAAAGAGATAGTTCGTTTTTAATATCTCGATAAATAGGAGGATTTATGTACCCATTAGTTTCTGTTATTATACCAACATATAATAGACCTACTTATTTAAGGCGATGTTTGGAATCTGTCTTAAATCAAACATATAAAAATATAGAAATATTTGTTGTCGATGATAATAATCCAGAAACTGAAGCAAGAATTGAAACTGAAAAAATTATGAATGAATATGTAAATGGAAAAAATGTTACATATCTAAAACACAATTTTAATAAAAACGGTTCTGCAGCAAGAAATACTGGATGGAAACATTCATCAGGCAAATATATAACATTTCTTGATGATGATGATGAAATTGATGAATCAAAGATTCAAAAACAAGTTGAATGCTTGGAAAAACTGGATGAGTCATGGGGGGCTTGTTATACGGCCTATAAATTAATAAAGGAATACGGAAGTAATCAGATTTCAACTGAAAATAGAAGCGGTGATTGTTATGTTGATGCTTTAATGCGGACTATGTTTATGGGGTCTGGATCAAATTTATTTTTAAGGAAAAAAGTTGTTGACGAAATTGGTGGATATGATGAATCATTCCAAAGAAATCAAGATATCGAATTTTTAGTTAGGGTTCTTGAAAATTATAAGTTGGCATATGTAGATGAAGTCTTGCTTACTATTTATCAAGAGGGAAATCGAGTTAGTAGGTCTTTCGAGCAAATAGATAAATATGCAAAATATTATTTAGAGGTTTTTCAAGATAAAATAAATGCGTTGAATAAATCGGATAGAAATCGTGTGATTGCTGTTATTTCATTAGAAAGATGTAGAGTTGCATTCTATAAGAAAAAATATAAAGAAGGACTTAAAATAATTTTAGAAAATAATGTCAAATTTAAATATATCATTAGATACATAAAATATATAATACACAGACTTATAACGCATGAATCATATGGATTTAATGGATTGTAAAGGAGTAAATAATGTTTGGATATGTAATATTACATTATCAGAGTATTGAAATAACAAAAAAATGTGTGGATAAACTTCTAATGTTTAGCAAAACTAATCCAATTGTAATAGTGGATAATTGTTCGCCAAATGGAAGCGGAAAACAACTTGAAAAAATGTATTCAAAATGTACTAACATCACAGTAATTATTAATGAGGAAAATCAAGGATTTGCAAAAGGTAATAATTTAGGATATCAGTATATAAAAAGAAAATATTCATTAAGTTATGTTGTTGTTATGAATAATGATATTATGATCGAAAATAATGACTTTGACGTAATAATTGAGCAATTTATGGAAAAAAATGGAGTAGATGTATGTGGACCTGATATGGTTACATTAAAAGGAAATCATCAAAATCCATTGCAATTAAAACCTTATACTAGTAAATATTTACAGCGTCGTGTAAGAGAGGATAAAATAAAGGTTCTTTTGTTGAGAACAAGATTGTTCTGGAAATTATATGAAAATTATAAAAAAACACATAAAATACCAATTAGAACAAAACAACCCACTGTGTTTGATTGTATATTACATGGTTCATGCATTATATATGGATCAGAATATATTAAAAAAGAACAAAATGTATTTTTGCCTATTACATATATGTATAATGAAGAAGCTATATTATATGATTACTTAGTATATAAAGGATATAAAACAGGATATTGTTCTGATGTAACAATTTTACACATGGAAGGGGTTTCTACTTCTGAGAGAATGGATAATAAGAAGAAAAAAGTTATATTTAGATTTAAGAATAATATTAAGTCGATAGAGGCCCAATTGGAGGAAAGAAAAAAATATATTAATTAATCCGAACTATTAGAAAAAATAATTCAAGAATAAGAGAATGATGCAAGTTGAACTCACAATGAAGGGGAGTTTCTGAATCAATAATGATATGTTCATTGCCTATTTGGTCAACAAACTTAGTAGATATAAAGATCAGAATATATTTTCCTGGATTGACATTATATGAAGGAGAAAAAAAGTGCTTAAAATTATTGTGAAGCGTAGAAAAGACGGAAGAATATTGACATTATCTTTTGCTTTTTTATTTATAATATTGTGGATACTTATAGGATTTAATTTAAAAAATCCAGATTACGAATATTACGAAAATTTATTTTTACGTGCAACCCAAGGAATAAGTTATCATGCAGTGGAGACTGGATTTTGGTATATAGTGGAATTTGCAGCGAAGATAGGGCTTAGTTATTCATTATTTTTGAAAATTTATACGTTGATTGCACTTTTATTAATTAGTAGTTCAATAATAAAATATACAGAAAAGCCTTCATTAGTATTGGTGTTATATATGTGCTATCCTTTCCTTTTAGATGTTGCTCAAATAAGACATTTTATGGCAATAGCTATTTTTACATTTTCAGTACGATATTTAGAAAGTTACAGCAAGAAAAATTTAATTAAATATATTTTCTTAATAGTAATTGCAGCGTCGCAACAGATTATGGCAATTGCATTTTTGGCGTATTTATTAGTATACTTAATTGACCAAAAAAAAGCTGCAAAGATAGCAATAATGCTAACGATTATTAATATGTTTGGGTGCAAATATATTTTACAATCATCGTTGGTGAAAAAAATATTCAGCTTACGTGATAAAACTGTTGATTATACAGGGGGATATAGTAATAGTCAGCTTCTTATGTATGCGTGTTTTTATGGAATATTAATAATATTATGTGTTTTTTTGCAGAAAACAAATAATGTGGATAAAACTAATAGTTCTTTTTTGTATAAGATATGTATGTATTCAACTTTATTTATTCCATTTTTAATGATAGATTTTCAATATACCCGGTTATTTAGAGGAAGTATTTTAGTTATATACATTTTTATAACACAGCAAATTAATTTATTGAAAAAAAGTGATAAGTTGATTGTTACAATTGGACTTCTGTTGATAATGATATTGGTAGCAATAAAACTATTTGGAAAAGGAAGTGGTTATTTTGAAACACTCACAATGCCGATTTTTCAAAATAATGAAGTGTTATATTTTCTTTTTAAATGATTGCAAATATGGAAAATTGAATTTATGCTTATAAGCAGACTAAGTTAAAATTTCGTTGATAATTAATAAATGTACATTTCAATGTTATATAGGGTGGTGTAATACAAATTATGAAAAAAATCGAATCTCTTTCCTTGGGGTTAACTGAGTATATTTTACTTACGGAAATCCTGTCAAGGCTAAACTTTACATCGGTAGCCTAGCCAGGGTCGGGCTACCGACGTAAAATTGAGGGTGGTGTCCAAGCAAAAGAAAGAGTCGATAAAGATTTATAGCCCTTGAATTTACTGGGGAACTGATTTTGGATGTATAATGTTGACACTACCTTATACAGGTGAATATTCCGGTCTGCAGGTCTATACTGTCCGGTTATTAGGAAACCGATTGGCAATTATGTAGAATACAAAAAATTTCACAAATGTAAAGCCGACTTACGCCCCGCAAAGCGGCTCTGGCTTGACATTTGCTCAATTTCTTATCAATTGTATACAAGCCAATCAAAGGTGGTTCCCACTCCGGAATACCGGTTTCCATATTACCGGAATCATGGTTTCTTACATCAAGAATATTCATACAGGTGAAAGGAAAGATATATGAAAAAATCAATTAAGCTAAACGGCATTTTAAATGTAATAAAAAAATGTTGTAATATTATATTACCATTGCTTATATTTCCGTATATATCGCGAGTTTTAGGACCGGATAATTATGGGAAATTTAGTTTTTCCAATTCGATAATCAGTTATTTTATGTTGACGGCATTGTTAGGAATAGAAACTTATGCGGTACGAGAAGGGTCAAGAATTAGAAATGATAAATATAGAATAGATAAATTTGTCTCAGAAGTATTCTCAATCAATATAATGTCGTTGATAATTTCTTATATTGTTTTGCTATTTTTTATATTTACCAATCAAAAAATATATTCTTATAAAGAACTGATTTTGATTTTGAGTATTATGATTCCATGTACTGTTTTAGGCAGAGACTATATTAATATTATATTTGAGGATTACTTGTATATAACTATTCGATATATAGTGATTCAGATTCTGGGTGTTTTGGCAATATATTTACTTGTAAAAAAGCAAGAAGATTATTTGATATATACGTGTATATATATGCTAACGAATTCGCTAGGATATCTTATTAATTTAGTATACACTCGTCGTTTTTGTTCTTTTAAGTTAACAATACATATGAATTTGAAACGACATTTGCTACCAATTTTAATATTATTTGGTGGGCAGTTAGCCGTAACAATTTATATTCAATCAGATATAACAATGCTTGGCTTTTTTTATTCTGATAAGGAAGTAGGAGTTTATACAATAACATCTAAGATTTACATGTTGGTTAAAGGAATAATAAATGCACTAACAACAGTAGCAATACCTAGGATATCTTATTATTTAGGTGAAAATCAAATAGAAAAATATAGAGAATTTTCGAATAAACTGATCAAATACTTATTTTTATTTGTTGTTCCGTTAGTAATAGGGTTACTTTTCTTTAGTGAAAATATTTTGCAAATAATTGGAGGAAGACAATATATTTCGGGAGCTAATACATTAAAAGTACTTTCTGTAGCATTATTTTGCGCAGTGTTTTCAGGATTTTTTTGTAATGGACTAATGGTACCAAACAGAAAAGAAAAAGAATTCCTTGTTATCACCACATTGTCAGCTTGTATAAATATTGTCCTTAATTTATTTTTTATACCTCAAATAGGAACGATAGGTGCTGCAGTGACAACTTTAATTTCAGAAGTGATTGTATTGTTTATGTCATTTTATACTATGAAACAATATTTTAAAATAGAATGGGATTTTAAGCATATAAATTCTGTTATATTGGCTGGAATTACAGTAATAATAGTGTGTATCTTGTGTAAGTTTTTAATTAAAAACGCAATTATCCAGTTAATAAGTGCAATGATAATATCTGCTTTGGTTTATTGTGGAGTACTAATTGTTTTGAAAAATGATATTTTAGTGAGTTTAATTAATGAGGTACTAAAGAAAAAGAACACTAAATAACGTTGATTATCAATTAATAAAGAATAGGAAGGTAATACAAAATGAAAATAGCAGTAGCAGGAACAGGATATGTGGGATTATCTATTGCCACTCTTTTATCTCAAAATCATGAGGTAATGGCGGTAGATATTATTCCAGAGAAAGTTGAGAAGATTAATAAAAGAATCAGTCCGATTCAGGATGAGTTTATTGAGAAATACTTAAAGGAAAAAGATCTGAATCTGACAGCTACATTAGATGCAGAAGCAGCATATAAGGATGCAGATTTTGTTGTAATTGCAGCCCCGACCAATTATGACAGTAAAAAGAATTTTTTTGATACATCAGCGGTAGAAGCAGTAATAAAGCTGGTTATTGAATATAATCCAGATGCAATTATGGTCATTAAATCAACCATTCCGGTAGGCTATACTGCAAGTATCAGAGAAAAATTCCACTGCGACAATATTATCTTTAGTCCGGAATTTTTACGTGAGTCAAAGGCACTGTATGACAATCTGTATCCATCAAGAATTATTGTAGGAACAGATATTGAAAATGCTAGGCTTGTAAAGGCTGCGAATGCATTCGCTGGATTACTGCAGGAAGGTGCTATTAAAGAGAATATTGATACTTTGATTATGGGATTTACAGAAGCGGAAGCAGTGAAGTTATTTGCTAATACATATTTGGCTCTCAGAGTATCATATTTTAATGAGCTTGACACATATGCCGAAATGAAAGGGTTGAATACACAGCAGATCATTAACGGTGTGTGTCTTGATCCAAGAATTGGATCACATTATAATAATCCGTCATTTGGTTATGGTGGATATTGCTTACCGAAAGATACAAAACAGCTTTTGGCAAATTATGCAGATGTTCCTCAGAATATGATGTCTGCAATCGTTGAGTCTAATAGAACAAGGAAAGATTTCATAGCAGATCGTGTATTACAGAAAGCTGGATATTATGCCTATGGAGATGAGAATACATATGATGCTTCTATGGAAAAAGAGGTTGTAATTGGGGTATATCGTCTTACTATGAAGTCAAATTCAGATAATTTTCGCCAATCTTCTATACAGGGAGTTATGAAGAGAATTAAGGCTAAAGGTGCATCGGTTATTATTTATGAGCCAACATTGGAAGATGGAAGCACTTTCTTTGGAAGCAAGGTTGTGAATGATCTGGATAAATTTAAAGAACAGAGCCAGGCAATTATCGCAAATAGATATGATAGTTGTTTGGATGATGTGAAAGACAAAGTATATACAAGAGATTTGTATGGCAGAGATTAAAAGATGTTTGGTAATGCATTGCAATTTATACATAAGTTGATAGTGCAGTATTGTGAATCACCGGTTTCATCTCCGATAACATGGTGTTTGGGGATTATTTGGATAATAAAATCAATACATGCTCTGTACAAAATGAAAGTAAAAACAGATGAGTTGGTTGCTGAAAAGGAAGCAAAAGAGGTTTCAGAAGCTATCAAGGATCTGGATATTCTAACTGAAAAAAGCAAGGAAGAGAATCAGGATATTAGAACTTTAATGTTTGAAAATTTAAAAGAGTTGAAAGAGTTTTATGTTATCTGTAAACAGCAAATTAGAAAATCTTTTTCAGCAGCTATGTTCTCATGCTTTGCAGGATTTATGCTTTTTGTTTTGGCAGTCATTACATTTTTATTGGGCGGAAATAATTCTGCATCATTTATGGCTGGTCTATCTGGAGCAATAGTAGAGATTGTGTCTGGTCTTTACTTTTGGATGTATAAGGAAACATCTAAACAACTTGGAAAGTACCACAAACGATTGGAGGCAACCGAAAAATATTTAATTGCTTTGCAAATTATCGAAATGTTGCCAGAAGAAAATAGAAGTGAACAATATGGAAAATTAATAGATTATATTTTTGAAAATGTAGATAAACAATAGCATTTACGGGGAGATAAAAATAAAATGTGTGGAATAGTTGGTTTTACTGGAACACAGCAGGCAGCACCTATTTTATTAAATGGTCTGTCTAAATTAGAGTACCGAGGGTACGATTCGGCTGGAATCGCTGTGCGAGATGGGGAGCATCTGGCACAGGTGGTTAAAGCAAAGGGAAGATTAAGTAATCTGATTGAAAAAACAGATGAAGGAAAAGCACTAATAGGAACATGTGGAATCGGACATACACGTTGGGCAACACATGGCGAGCCAAGCCAGATTAATGCACATCCGCATGTATCTGGAAATTGTACAAGATCAGGTTCTGGAGAAGTAGAATCAGAAGTTGTTGGAGTACATAATGGCATTATCGAAAATTATACGGAACTTAAAGAAAAATTATTAAAGCATGGTTATACTTTTTACAGTCAGACTGATACAGAGGTAGTAATTAAATTAGTGGACTATTATTATAAGAAGTATAATCTCGGACCGATTGATGCGATTGCCAAAACGATGGTTCGTGTGCGTGGTTCCTATGCTCTGGAACTTATGTTCAAAGATTATCCGGGAGAAATTTGGGTAGCAAGAAAAGACAGTCCAATGATTATTGGAGTGACAGACGGCGAAACCTATGTAGCTTCTGATGTTCCGGCTATTCTGAAATATACCAGAAATGTTTATTATATTGGTAATCTGGAATTTGCCAGATTGACACCTGGAGAAGCTCATTTCTTTAACCTTGATGGGGATGAGATTGAAAAGCAGACAACAGAAATTAAGTGGGATGCTGAGGCAGCCGAAAAAGCAGGATTTGAACACTTTATGATGAAAGAGATCCATGAACAGCCGAAAGCAGTTCAGGATACTTTGAGTTCTGTTATAAAAAATAATTGTATTGATTTATCATCTGTTGAGATTACAGAAGAAGAAATCCAGCAGTTTGAACAGATATATATTGTTGCATGTGGTTCAGCCTGGCATGTTGGAATGGCAGCGCAGTATGTGATCGAGGACTTGGTTGATGTGCCGGTAAGAGTGGAGCTTGCATCTGAATTTCGATACAGAAAAATGCCAACAAATAAAAATTCGTTGGTTATTGTTATCAGCCAGTCAGGGGAAACAGCAGATACTTTAGCAGCTTTGCGTTTGGCAAAGGAAAAAGGTATAACGACTCTGGCAATCGTAAATGTGGTTGGCAGCAGTATTGCTCGTGAGGCAGATAAAGTATTTTATACTCTTGCTGGCCCGGAAATATCAGTGGCAACGACAAAGGCTTACAGTGCCCAACTTGTAGCAATGTATTGTCTTGCTGTTCAATTTGCCAGAGTTAGAAATACCATTACAGAAGAGCAGTATGGCAATTACATTACAGAGTTATTGACAATTCCGGATAAGATTCAGAAAATCTTGCAGGATAAAGAAAGACTTCAATGGTTTGCTGCGAAATATGCGAATGCTCATGATGTGTTCTTTGTAGGCAGAGGAATTGATTATGCAATTTCTCTGGAAGGCAGTTTAAAGCTGAAAGAAATTTCTTATATTCATTCTGAAGCATACGCAGCCGGTGAATTAAAGCATGGTACGATCAGTCTGATTGAGCCAGGAACATTAGTAATTGGTGTATTGACACAGAGTGATCTTTACGAGAAAACCATCAGTAATATGCTGGAGTGTAAGAGCCGTGGTGCGTATTTGATGGGACTGACAACATATGGAAAATATGAGATTGAAGATCAGGTAAATTTTGCAGTTTATGTTCCGAAGATAGATGAACACTTCGCGGGAAGTCTGGCAGTTGTTCCGTTGCAGTTAATGGGATATTATGTCAGCGTGGCTAAAGGTTTAGATGTGGACAAGCCTAGAAATCTGGCAAAAAGCGTTACTGTAGAATAAGAAATGAATGCTCTGGCACTGGCAGGTGCCGGAGTATCAGTACAATGTGATTGGATTGACACGAAAAAAGGAGCGAGTATGAAAGTATGGATTAAGGCAGGTGTGATTATATTTTATGTTTTGGTATATTGTTTTTTGAGAAAACGTATGCGGAGGGATATAGTCAAATTATTTAAAGCATACATGCTATTGATGATTTTTTTGCTTTCCCTCTTGCCGTAACCATTTATGCTGAAGCATTTAGGGGTAACGCTTCGGGCGGATACCCTGGTGCTATGGATGGCAGGGATAGAGGCTGTGGATGCATGGGATGAATATAAAAGAGAAAAGAATAGAAATAAAAACAATCATGGCAGTGGTGTAAAGAAAAATGGGAAGAACAAAAAAGAAACCAGGGTATGATCAGAACAGAATAATGGAGCAGTTCCAGAATTGTATTGTAGAGGCATATACTTCGGGAATGACAGATGGATCAAGTATTTCGTTAAGGCAAGTATCAGAAGAGTTTGGCATTACATTGATGAAAACACGAAAAATATTGATTACTGCAGGTGTATATCATACTGAGAACAGTGAGCAGATTAGCTTAATGCGAGAGCAGGGAATGAGTATTCCGGAAATAATGAAGAAAACTGGTTTGAGCAAGTCATCTGTACATTCCTATCTGCCATATACCAAAATGATCTACAATGTAGATGAACTTAGTCTTTACGCAGAGCGTTGTAGAATGTATAGAAAAAGAAGGCAAGCCGTTGAGCAATTACAGATATGCAAAGGGACTTCTTTGGAATGTATGGAGAAATATCTGTGGAGTACGATTGAAATTTTTTCAGGATATTCCTTTACAACGGTAAAAGGATTACGATTTCGGTATGCCGTAAATGGAAATGAAATACAGATTAATCGAAAGAAAAAATCTATAACGAGAAGTAGTGTGAAAGTTGCTTTAAAAGTGATATTGGAGAACAATGGCAATATAAGTGGACCGAAAAAATTGGGAGTATTCGGTGCCAGCTATTTGTATCCGATGTTCTTGAGATTTGGGTTGATTGATACAGAAAGGAAATCGAATGGACATTTACCAGATATGGACAACATATAATAAACAATGGTCAAGATATGAAATATTGGCTTTTGTGGGAGTATTGATACTGGTATGCATAGCAATGGCGGTGTGCATACACGGAAAGAAATTGAATATAATTCAGGCAGCAGCAGTATTGGCGTTGGTGGTGTTCCTGGGAATTGTATTTGGATCAACTGTATTTACCAGGACGGTAACTATTCGCCAGTATGAATTAGTACCATTCTGGTCATGGAGAGATATTATTCGCTACCATGATTGGACGTTACTAAAAGAAAATTTGCTGAATTGTATATTGTTATTGCCAGCCGGTGTCTTGCTTCCCATAATTGCAAATCATAAGATAAAGTGGTATCAGGCTCTGGCGGTAGGAATATTGGTGTCAGCAATAATAGAGTTCAGCCAGTTGATTTTCATGCGTGGTTTATTTGAATGGGACGATATGATTCACAATGGATTGGGCTGCATGATTGGCTGCATGGTTACGAATTATATAATAAATGTATGGAGAAAAAATAAATAAGCCCCGGTTGCTATTTGCCGGGACTTATGATGCATGGTGCGAGATCTGTTTCATCTTTGGTAATTTTATCGTTGCATGGCATAGAAGAGTATTGCAACAGTAAAGATAGTTCTTGTGCGTATTTTTCATTTGGAACAGGTGGTTGAATCATGTTGAGGGGAATATTATAGAACGTTTCAGGTGTTGTCAAAGCTCGCTCAATATTACTTTTGAATTTTAGGTCTAAACCGGAATGATTCATAAAAGCATTTAACTGTTTCTTAGAAATTGTAATTTCATCACGATATAATCGAAGCAATCCACTGACATAACGTTGCTGTTCTTCATTGAGTTCCGTAGAGCTAAGAAAAACCTTATGTATAGTAGGAAAACGCTTACTTCCAGAAGCCGAAGTGATGCCGCAACCTATGGCTCCGATAAATGAATGGATATTAAGCTGAAGATGAATAAAGGCAAGCGTCCATATATCTCCGTACTCGTAAGAAATTAAATTGCAATATATGCATCCGACTCGTGAGATTACCATATCTCCGGTGTATGATTTAGTGCGTGGCTTGTTTGTGTCTGTATTAGGCTCGCCAGTATAGAGTTCCAGTGATGCTTCACATGGAGATGGGGCATTACGGTTTTTGAAATCAAGTTCGCCATGAACAAGTTCGCCATTATTTTTTTCGTCTGTACTTAAAAAATAGATAAAGTATTTTTTAAAATAGCCTCTATATGAAGGATCAGAAGTATCATAAATCATCAAGTTAGAGGAAGGATCTGGTAGTTTTTGTGAAAGCTCAATATTCTTCATGAGAGAGGAAAGGCTAATATCCAGTCCATCACATATATTGATTAAAGTGGAAAGACGCGCAGAGGAGGGTTTGGCAAAAATATTTGAAATAGTACCCTGAGATACCGCAACATCTTTTTCTTTACATAAAGCTTCTAGTTTTTTCTGAGTAATGTTATTCTGTTCCATGTATGAACGGATATAAGAAACAATTTTTTTTACATATTCTTGATTATTCATCGACAATCCCTCACTTTATTATGTAATTCTGTTTCAATTCTATTATAGAATTAATGCGTTACACTGTCAATCATTAAAATAATAGGAGTATTAAAATATTAATAAAATGGTGTAACAAAATATCAAAAAATAAGTAAATGTGACGGAAATAAAGAAAGATTTTACAAAAACTTTAAGCAATATTGACATTTATTACATATGGGAGTATAATCAAAAAAGAGACTTCCCCTTTAGGGAAAGTCTCTGCAATAACTGGAAAATCAATAAAGTTGTTTTATTAACCAACTATTCTGATTTATGAGATTGTACCAGAATCTCATCCTGACATGAGCCATTATCTATGACTATATCACATTAAAGTGATAATATATAGGTAATGTGAACATGACATTATTCATTCTACCTCAGAAAGCATTGGATGTCAAGCACTTTATTGAAAAAATCACAAGGAGTATGAACCATTTATGATAATGTCCTAATATACCATAAAGGAAAATGTCCCAATGTAGTATAATGCTTCCATCAACAGATGGAGGTAACGATTATCAGAAAGGTAGAATTATCAATGGATGAACAAAAGAAATATGAGGTGATCAAATCATTGGCAGATCATCCAGCCCCTAACAAGCAGAGAGCTGCCCTTACTCTCGGTTGTACTGTACGTCACATTAACCGTATGCTTAAAGGCTACAAAGAACATGGCAAAGCCTATTTTATCCATGGCAACAGAGGACGTAAACCAGCCAATACCATCCCCAATGAAACTCGTAATCTTGTTGTCGATTTATACCGCAACAAATACTATGATGCCAATTTTGAACATTTCACTGAGTTATTAGGAAAACATGAAGATATCTACATCTCCCCTTCAGCGGTTATGTCTATTCTCGAAGCTGAATACATTCTCTCTCCCAAGGCTACAAAAGCTAAGAAAAAGAGAATCAAAGAACAATTAAAAGCCGATAAAAAAGCGGCGAAATCTCAGCAAGAAGCGGATCAGATACAGATTAATCTTGTTGCTCTTGAGGACGCCCATTCCCGCCGTCCCAGAGCCGCTTATTTCGGTGAACTGCAGCAAATGGACGCAACTCCCTACGAATGGATCCCCGCTCAGATATGGCATCTGCATCTGGCTATAGATGATGCTACAGGAAGGATTACCGGCGGTTGGTTTGATACCCAGGAAACTCTGAATGGCTATTACCACGTTTTCCATCAGATTCTCACAACTTACGGTATCCCCTACAAGTTCTTTACAGACCGCCGTACTGTTTTCACCTATAAAAAGAAAAACTCCCCCTCTATCGATGAGGATACCTATACACAGTTTGCCTATGCCTGTAAACAGCTTGGGGTTGAACTGGGATCAAGCAGTGTGCCTCAGGCAAAAGGACGTGTAGAACGCCTGAACCAGACGCTACAGTCGCGCCTGCCAGTCGAGTTGAGACTTGCAGGCATAACGACCATAGACGCTGCCAATGAATTCCTAAACTCCTACATAAAGGAATTCAATGAGAAGTTTGCCCTTCCCCTTCATGGTATCAAGTCTGTGTTCGAAGTGCAACCCAAAATTGAAAAAATCAACCTGATTCTTGCAGTTTTATGCGAAAGAACGGTAGATACCGGACACTGTTTAAGGCATTCCAATAAATACTACCGTATGATTGACAGCAGAGGCAATCAGGTCCACTACCGAAAAGGAACAAAGGTAATGTTTATTCAGGCTTTTGATGGCAGTCAATACTGCTGTGTAAATGACAAAGACATCTATGCACTGGAAGAAATACCCGAGCACGAAACAAAATCAAAAGACTTAGATATAGACTATACTCCGCCAAAACCAAAGAAGCCCCGCATTCCACCAATGAACCACCCCTGGCGTCGTCAACAGTTTGGAAAATTTGTCAAACAGCAAGAACACCACCAGAATGATCAAGATACAAAAATTGCCTGAGGAATGAAGCACATCAATATAACAAGCCCCAGCAAAAAGCCGGGGCTAATACTTCAATTATTTTAGGACATTTTCAAAAACGCTTGACAGCACTTTATTGAAAAAATCACAAGGAGGTGTAGGACAAAAATCCAATGAAAGCGTTAAAAAATCAGCAATACTATAACAGAAACATGGAGAAAGTACACTGTCAGTGTAAGTAGAGGTATACAGCTTTGAGAGGTAATAATGAATTAAGGACGAGAACGTATAATGTACGAGTAGGGGACAAAGTTTGGGTAGACGGACAGCCCGCCTTTTCTGTAAAAGGTGGAGGTAACAGATTTGATGTCTACACCATGAAAGAAATGATTGCAGCATTTTACGGAGAAAACTGTAAATGCATCATTATTGAACAGAGTGGTAGAAAAGTAGTAATTGAATAAAGAAGGATAATCGCTCGGACAAGAGCTATCCGCAATGCGAGATAAGCCGGAGCAGAATGGTATTGGTATGCCATTTTGCTTCGGCTTATTTTTTGCCACAAAAGAAGTGGATGAGAAATGAAAAAACAGATGAAACAGACGAAAAATATAAACATAATATTTGACAAAAAGAACATACGTTCGTATAATATAAGCATCGCTACCTTGGAAATGCTAAACAATCTATTGTTGTTGGAAAACTTGGTCAGCTTTGACTTTCCCTTTAGCTGGCTTTCTGCTGAAGGAGGCTACTATGCAAAAAGTTGACATTATACCAGTTGCGTGTCCAACATGCAAAAACAAAAGATTATTTGACATTGATTTACATACAGAGGGAAACATACAGATAAAATGCCCAAAGTGCAGATCAATCGTTAAAGTAAAAATGCATAGACAAGAAATTCATACTGAGCAAATCGGGATATAGAATTAGTCTATAATCACCTACGCCTGATGAATATGGGATGTTTATTAAGGGACAACCATATCATCAGGCATTTTTTGTGCCTGTAAAGGGGAGGTGAGTCGGTTTGACAGATGAAGAAAAGAATATCTTTGGGAAGCAATTAAGGGAACGAAGGAATGAATTAAATCTTACAACACAGAAAGTTGCTTTAGATGCGGAGGTAGGAGAGTCAACTTACAAACGGTTAGAGGCTGGCGATGGAAATCCTCGTTTAGATACACTGGTTAAAATTGTAAAATGTTTGAAAACCGACTTGAACTCCGTAGTGCCTCAGGAACATTTATGTAAAGATGCTGGGATTTGGCAAATAGTACGAAAGCTGTTAAGTATGGATAAAAAGAAAATGAATAAGGCAATAAAAGCAATTCTAGCAATGTTGGATGCAATGTCTGATGATTAAGGGTTATTGAACTTGGAGTAATGAGTCAATGACCTTTATTTTTTTGAAAAAGACAATAAAGGAGCTTTTATTAGATGAGAAAATTATATAAAATTGTTGTATGTTTGATTCATAAACGATAATGAATAATAAAATAAATACTAACGGAGGATATGTTAAAAATGGGAAGAACAAGTGATTATACTAAGCAGATGCGTAACGAAGAATGTGAGAACACTGTTGAAACAAAGAAAAGCTCTAAAAGTTTCACAGATATAAAGAGGATGTTTGCAAAAGAACCAATGACAGCGGAGCAATTTGGAATATATTTAGGTGAATGTAAAGCAGCGGGAGATTTTATAAGTGATAAGACAATCAAAAGATATATCGAAAAATTATGCAAAATGAGTGACGGGAAAATAACACCTTCGAAATTTATGAAGACAGTAGATGGAACAGATGTTTATATTATTCAACCGGAAATACAGGAATTATTAGTTGCAATGTTCGATACAGATTTTTTTGGCGCAAAGGGGAAACCCAAAGCGGGAATTGACGTGAAACAGCGTCTACGAGCTCAGCTTGCAGAGAATGTTGAAATATATTTGGATGAAGATATAAAGAACCAGGTAAAATCAGCACCACAGTTTCTAAATGCAAGGTTGGAGGATATTCTAACAGAGAAAATAAATAATGAAGTTCGTGGTATGTTTGCTACAATGCAGGACTCAGATGATACTATTCAATATCAGTTGATGTTAGAAACTTTAGACCGGTTGGTTGCTATCAGAAGGTGGATGAATGAGTGGAATGCCAGAATAAACTTGATTAAACAGGAATTTGCTAAAACAGAACAGGAAAAACAGGACGCTAAGAACAAAACAGGGTTATTTAAGCATAAACAGCTTCAGGATATATTAATTGATGTAATTTCCAACTTATTGGAGGGAAAAGAGTACGAATATATATCTGAGGAAGAGGAAATATTTTATCCTACTTTATATGCTGCTAGTAAAATGTATGATATTACGGCAATGCCAGGAAACGAATTGACACTATGGTTACAGGAAGTTGAAGAAAACATATCAAATTTAAAAAAATACAAATATATTCTAAAAAAAGCAAGAGCTTTGTTCGACGAGAATGATCATTTGGAGAAAAAGATATTAGATTCGATTGATAAAATTGCAAGGACACAGTTGGTATCAAATGAAAGTGATATGACACCAGAACAGTATGAAAGATTAGTCAGATTTACAGAAGATGCAAGTATGGAAGAAAAGCAAGAAATTTTGTGTAAACTTGAACAATCAGGGAATCTTACATTGGATGAGCAGACTTTAAAGGAAATAATGGACATTAAAGATGCCGTAGAAAAGAAACAAGAATATGGAATGCTTTAAGGCTGGACAGATTATATTTTATTAGTGTCTGGCAAGATGGATTGTGAATGGAGCGGTTTAGCTATATAATAACGCCATAGTCAATAAGGAAAGGAGATTTGGAATATGGCATATAGCAATGCGGAAATTTACGATAGAAATAAGTCGGAAGCTGAAAGAGAACAGAAACTCTTGAGTAAGCTGAAGCGAATATCTGCAAAGGGTAATAATGCGGAGGTAAAGCAAGATCGAGATGGAAACTGGATTGTATATGAAGTGAAAAAAACAAAGGCTATTGTCTGAAGTGGCAGACGATAGGGCTAAGCGGAGCCTGGGTAATTTGATGTACGTTCATCAAATTACTCAGGCTTTTTGTATTTTGAGACTCATATATGGACTGTTTTAGAAAGAATTGATCAGTATGTGGTACTGAGATAGGCAAGTTGATTCGGTAAAATATAATCATCAAAAGAGAGGAGGCAATAAAACATGAGCCGAGAAGAATACCTGGAATTTATCACATATCAGCCCTATGACGCAATGGGAGACTTTAGTCCCTTTTTAGCTGAAAAGTCTGATAAGGAAGAAAACACTACAATAGAGAACGACAACATGAACGCTGATTAATCTGCTGACAGGCTTTGCCTGTATAGCTGATTGATACATTAAGCAGCAAGGAGAGGCTTCGCAAGTCGCTCGGTATAAAAAAAACCGGGCAGATCGGAGTCTTTTTTTGCTGCTTTTTTTGTCTGCTGACAGCCCGGTGCCGAAAGGCAGAAAGGTGGTTGTCATGCTGACACTCAGAAAATTAAAAGAAATGATAGAGTCCCCGAAGAAAGGTGCAAAGAAGCCGACTCCTAAAAGTTTACGAGAGGGTAAGGCTCCGGTTATTGCTCAGAAAGTAATAAAGAGCGATACCGATCTGGTTACGATCACGGTTTATAAGAATGGATATGTAGTTTATGAGGCAATGAGTCGGGTAACGGTATTTCCAATCGAAGATATTTCCGGCTACCGCTATTCATCCGTGGCTGGAAGTAGTTATGGATGTGACCTGGATGAATCCTATTTTGAAGAAGCGGAATGGTATCTGCGTTTCCTTCTTCATGGAGAGGATCGCCTGAGTATCAATCTGGACAGTCGCAATCAGAAACATTGTGTTTCTTTATCTTCTGCTATGGAAGAAATGCAGTTATGTGAAACGGCAGCCGAGGATATGGAAGAAATGATTATTCAGCAGATGATGACAGAAAACATGATGAATATGCTGACATCAAATCAGAGAGAACTTGTTTATGCTCTTTATTTCGAACACCAGACTTTTCAGGAATATGCAGAGATTCATGGTATCAGTTCAGCAGCAGTCAACAACAGAAGAAAGAAGGCACTTGCAAGACTTAGTGCAAGTCTGACAGCAGATTCCGAAACCGATAAGAAAAAGAACTTGAGAAAAAAATAAAAAAGTTTGCGAGAGGGGGTTGGTAAAACCCCTCTGCCGGGCTTTATAGGTGAAGGGTTAATTCTTCAGAAAGAAAAAGCCCTGACTTGTACCTTGACAATTTCATACCAGCAGCGAGAGGATACCCGGAATTTTTCAGCTACGCATTCTTGCGGCGGAATCCGGTGAAAACGTGAGGGGATACAGATGGGAGGCACCCTTTGCAGGAAAGATTACGAATTACCTCTTGCGGCTTAAATGCTTGATCCTTATTAAAACTGTTATTTCCATTTGATGGAGATGACAGCAGATACCATGTGGCGGTGCTTCGCTTCGTGCAGGTGCCGCCATATGCATGTGCTGTTATCTTTTCAGAAATGTATAGGTAATCAGTAACAAAAATATCGGGAGGTGGTTCCAATGATTGAATAGTGCAGGTACAGACCTGCTGAAAAGAAAAACGATGATAAGTGAAGAAAGAGAGGATTAAGTCAAAATGAAAATGAAGTTCAAAAGATTCTTATCAGGAGTCATGGCAGTTGCCACGTTAGCGTCTGTAATCGTTCAGCCAGTAGCTGTTTCTGCATCGGAATTAGAACCGGAAGAAATACCGTTTGAACAGCAGTATCCGGAATTAAAAGATATCCAGGATTCACTTGATTCAGATGAAATTGTGGCAGCAAATGACATTGAACTTGCCTATGGACAGGAATTTGAGGTGGAAGTAGATCTGTCCGGTATCGAAGGGGTAGATGAAAGCAAAATGAAAATCTTATTCCATGAGGCAAAGAATGAAGATGGTGCAGATTTTGACACTCACACACCGGATACCTATAAGGCTGTGTATGCTGTGGAGCCGGTTAGCGGGCATCCATCTTATAGAATCAGCAGAAATATCACAGTGAAAGAGCCGGAAACAGAGCAGCAGTCAGAAAGTTCTTCTGAGATTGTAGTTGATGATAATGGCGATACAGGAGATACGGAGCTGAGTGATGACGATTCAGATTCGCACCGGGAAACAGAGAACGAGATTGATTCCGAAACTGGACTGACTGTTTCAGAAGCATTAGAACAGGCAGAAAGTAATGGAATTGATCTGTATGCAATGGATGCAGGAGAAACCATAACCTTTATGGCTTCAGCAGGAAATGCAAGAAGTTCACAGCAGGTTTCTGTTACAAGGGGAACCATGTATCGTTACGCAGATTATGGATATGGTAGTTATCTTACTTATCAGTATACTGTGAAATTTGGTAATGTATCTGCCACAGCATATTGCGTACAGCCATCCAAACCGGGACCTGGTACTGGAACGTACACGATTAATAAGGTTGGAGATGGCAAGGCACTTGCGAAAGTATGTTATTACGGTACAAAGGCATCTGGAGATGATGGATTCTTTACAGAAGAGAATGGATATGGAAATTTAAGTGCCGGAGCCAGATTTATTCTGGTACACCTCGCAGCATCTTATGCAAATGGTAGTGGGGACGCTTTTTCAGGTGCAAACAGCACTGCACAGAATCTTGCAAAGAAACTTTATAATTATTGCGTTTCTCAACCGGATATTCCATCAGTGGCAATGTCTTTTTCAGATGCAAACGTAAAAGCCTATGTAGATGGTAACAGTCAGAGAACAAAGGATATAACGTTTAAGGCAGATGCAGCACAGACAATTACTATGAAACTTCCTGCAGGTGTACAGCTTCATAACCTGACAACAGGGAAAACAAGTAAAGCCGGAGAAAGCGTTGAAATCTGTGGTGGTACAAAGTTTTATCTGTCTGCACCACTGACACAGGTGAGTGATGTGGCAGAGAGCTGGTCATCTACCATGAAGGGAAGCATTACAAAAGATTATTCTGCTTATAAGATTACAACAGGATCTGGAACCCAGGATCTGGCACTGGTATTTGGAGAAGGTGTGGATGATGAAAAGTATGTGGACTTCAAAGTATCCTGGATTGAACTGGCAACCGTAGAAGTTGTGAAGAAAGATTCCACAGCAGATGTAAATCTTGCGGGTGCTGTATTTGGCATTTACAGCGATCCGGATTGCAAAAATCTGATTGCAACAATGCCAGCAACAGACAGTAACGGAAAGTCTTCCGCAACAATTGTGAAGACACAGGACACAGTATATCTGAAAGAAGTCACAGCACCGAAAGGCTATGTACTTAATACGACAGCTTACAATGTGAAGCTGGTAGCAAGCAAGACTACGACTACAACAGTACCGGACAAGGAGCAGCTTGGAGAACTGACAGTGTATAAAGAAGGTCAGGTTCTTGTTGGAGCAGATGTCAGTGACAGTGGTGTTACATTTAAGTATGAAAACAGACGTCTGAAAGGTGCAGTATATAATGTATATGCCGGAGCGGATATTATGTCTGCTTATGGGGCAAAGATTTACAGCAAGGGTGATCTGGTAAAAGAAAATCTGTCCACGGATGAAAACGGAGCCTGTGTTCTGAAAAATCTGCATCTTGGAACTTACGTTGTAAAGGAAATGCAGGCACCAGAGAACTTCTACAATGCAGGAGAAGAAAAAGAAGTAACGCTTTCCTATGCAGGACAGAACGTGGAAGTTGTATTTTCCGATGTGACATTTACAAATGACAGACAGAAAGCAGATGTAAGTGTTGTGAAAAAGGATAGCGATACAGAAAATCCGTTATCCGGAGGAATTTTTGCTCTGTATGCTGGCAGTGACATTACGAATGCAGATGGAACAGTGATTGTGAAGAAAGGAACGCTGATTGAAAAAGCGACAACTGGAACAGACGGAAAAGCAGCATTTACCGCAGATCTGCCGATTGGATTTTCTTATGTAGTGAAAGAAGAACAGGCACCAGAGAAATATCTGAGAAATTCAAAAGACGTATATACGTTCAAATTTGCGTACACCAATGGTAATGAGCCGAAAGTTTCATTTACGCATACGTTTGTGAATGAGAGAGTCAAAGCTAAAATTACTCTGGAAAAGAGAGATGCTGAGACGAAACAGGCAGTTGCACAGGGAGACGCAACACTGGAAAAAGCAGTATATGGACTGTATGCCCGTAATGATATTGTTCATCCGGACGGTGCGACTGGTGTAATCTACAAAGCAGGAGAACAGGTTGCTACACTGACTACGGATAAGAATGGACAGGCTTCTGTGGATAATCTGTACCTGGGAAATTACTTTGTGAAGGAGATTAGCCCATCTGTTGGCTATCTGGCAGATGAAAATGAGTATGACCTGGTTTGCAACTATGAAGGGGATCTGGTTGCTGAGGTCAAACGTGATTGTACTTCACTGGAACAGGTAATCAAACAGCCATTCCAGATTATTAAGGCAGTCAACAATGGCAAGACAGACGCTGATCTTTTGGCAGGAGCAGGATTCAGTGCTTATCTGGAGTCTTCTCTGACAAAGAAAGCGGACGGAAGTTATGATTTTGATTTCGCTACGCCGGTTGTAATTGGAGAAAATGGTGCAACAGAAATCTTTACAGACGAAAAAGGATATGCTTGTAGTATTGCACTTCCGTATGGAACTTATATTGTACGGGAAACAACGACACCGCATAATTATACTCCGGTAGATGATTTTACAGTTCGCATTACAGAAAATCATCCAAACACACCGCAGACATGGCGTGTACTTCTGGATGATGAATTTGAAGCAAAACTGAAGATTATCAAACAGGATGATGAGACGAAAAAGCCAGTTTTACAGAAAAATACAGAGTTCAAGATCTATGATCTGGATAATAAGAAGTATGTAGAACAGGTTACCACTTATCCGACTACGGTGAAACATAAGTCTTATTTTACAGATGAGCAGGGATATTTGATTCTTCCGCAGAATCTGAAAATTGGAAAGTACCGTATTGAGGAGGTAAATGCACCGTTTGGCTATACGCTGAACGAAAATTACTATGAGGTAACAGTGGATTCCAACACTGCATATCAGATGGAAGGAACTTCCGGGGATGTGATCATCGAAGTGATTTATGAGAATCATCCGGTTAAGGGAGAACTGACTATCGTGAAGAAAGGCGAAGTTCTGGATAGATTTGAAGATGATTTTACATATCAGACAGAAAATCTGGAAGGAGCAGAGTTTGAAGTTTATGCAGCAGAGAACATTTATACCGCAGATTTCCAGAAAGACGATAATGGAAACCGTATTCTGGAATATGCAGCAGGTACACTGGTAAAAACGGTTACGACAGATAAAGAGGGAAAAGCAGTCATTAAAAATCTGCCACTTGGAAGTTACAAAGTCGTAGAAACAACTGCTCCGGAAGGCTTTGTTTTAAATAGCGAAGCACAGACAATTACATTCTCTTACAAAAATCAGGAAACACCAGTGATCGAACAGACAGCCACATTCGATAATGAACGTCAGAAAGTGGAAATTTCAGTGGTTAAGCAGGATGCGGATAACGAAGCACCAGTTTCAGGAGCAGAATTTGGACTGTATGCAAAAGCAGATATAGAAGCTCACGGAACAGTGATCGTGAAGGCTGATACACTGATTGGAACCGCAATTTCCGATGAGAATGGAAAGGCTGTATTTACACAGGATCTGCCATTTGGAGAGTATTATATCAAAGAACTGGCAGCACCGAATGGCTATGTATCTTCTGATGAAGTGATTGAAGTGAAAGCTGAATATCAGGGACAGGAAGTAAAAGTTGTACAGGTTGCTTCTGTATTTAAGAATCAGCCGACAAAAATTGAGGTTTCCAAGTCTGATCTTACGACAGGAGTAGAGTTATCTGGTGCGACACTTACTGTGCTGGATAAGGATGGAAATGTAGTTGACACATGGAAATCTGTGAAGGGTGAGAAACATCTGATTGAACGTCTGGCCGTAGGAGAAACCTATACACTTCGGGAAGAACTGGCTCCGTATGGGTATCTGAAAGCAGAAGAAATTACTTTTACTATCGAGGATACCGGAGAAATCCAGAAGGTGGAAATGAAAGATGATGTGCCAACAGGAACAATTCTTATTAATAAAAATGGAGAGTTCCTGGATAAAGTGACCCCACTGGATTCTGTGGGTGGCTGGATCAGTCATTTATTCCAATATGTGACAGGAAATTTGAAAGACGTTACGTTTGAAGTTTATGCACTGGAAGACGTGAAAGCGGCTGATGGAGAAAGTGAGGATTACTACAAAAAAGATGAACTGGTAGCAACCATTATGACGGATGATACCGGAGTTGCCAAAGTATCAGGACTTCCGCTTGGCAAGTATTATGTAAAAGAGAAAGCTACGGTGGATGGTTTTGTCCTTGATGATAAGGCAAGAGAAATTGATCTGACATACAGAGATCAGGATACTGCAGAAGTAACTTACTCTGCTGACTGGCAGAACAATCGCCAGAAAGCTGAGGTAGAAGTTGTGAAAAAAGAGAAAGATTCTGATCGAGTGCTGGAAGGGGCTGTGTTTGCTCTTTGTGCGAAAAATGATATTACAGGTGCTGATGGAAAGGTGATTCTGAAAGCGGATTCTGTGATTGAAGAACTTGCAACTGATAAAGAGGGTAAATTGACATTTACGGCAGATCTGCCGATTGGCTTTGAGTATTATATCAAAGAAACCACTCCGGCACCTGGTTTTGTAACAACAGATGAAGTACAGGAGTTTAAGTTCGAATATGAAGGTGCAGACAAGGAAAAAGTAACATATTCCTTTACTTTTGAGGACGAGCCTACTGTAATTGAAGTTACCAAGACATCTCTGACAGATGGAAAAGAACTGGAAGGGGCAAAACTTCAGGTAACTGATGAAGATGGTAAGGTGGTAGATTCCTGGACTTCCGGTAAAGAAGCTCATATCATCAAAGAGCTGGTAGTAGGACGCAAATATACTCTGACTGAAACAAAACCGGCAGACGGTTATGTAACAGCAGAAAGCATTACCTTTACCATTGAAGATACTGCAAAACCGCAGAAAATTGAAATGAAAGATGATGTGACGAAGGTAGAAATCTCTAAGACGGATATTTCCGGTAAAGAACTGCCAGGAGCAAAACTGACAATTCTCGACAAAGACGGTAAAACGGTAGAGAGCTGGACTTCTGAGGAGAAACCGCATTACATTGAAATGCTTCCGATTGGGGAGTATACACTTCGGGAAGAATCTGCCCCTGATGGTTATCTGATAGCTGAAGACGTGAAGTTTACAGTTGAAGATACTGGGGAAATCCAGAAAGTAGTTATGAAAGATGAAACAAAACCAACAGAAACACCAGTGCCGGAAACCCCAACCACACAGGTAACAGATACACCGAAAACAGGTGATGATACACACATGCTTCTTTGGATTCTGCTTGCAGTAGCAGGTATGGCAGGTGCAGTATCAGCAGTGTGGGTAGTGAGAAAAAAGAAATAAGAAACCTTTGACCAGGAGGGCATTTATGGACAGAATTGATTCATAAATGCCCTCTTTTTGCTAATACTAAGAAAAAATGAAAGGGGAATGTATTTTGAAACAGATATTGATTATTGCAGGAGTAGCGGTTATTTCAACGGTTAATTTTGTAATGTACTGCTGTCTGAGAGTGGCATCACAGGAGGATCAGATGTTGGAACGAATGAGTAAAAGAAGGGAGCAGGAAGGAGACGATGATTAGATATGCAGAAGACAAGCCGAAGTCCTGTGAATACTGTTACTTTTGGAATGAGAAGAAGAAAGAATGCAGGCAGATGAGATGTTTTTATCAGCTTCCGGAGAAGCCGCCTGACCCAGATCCGCTTCATCGCTACTGGGTTCCATGTAAAGGCTGCCCATATGGGAAAAGTCCCTGCATTGGCTATTGCATGGCGAAAATATTAAAAGAACAGAGAGAGAAGAAGTCTGGATAATCGTACATATGCCTTTCCATATCATTATGGGGAGGAAGCTGAGCAGTACACGTTCTACCGGATTCCTAAGATTCTTTTTGTAAGCCCGGTATTTGGAAACTTATCCTGTGAGGCAAAATTGCTGTATGGATTATTGCTTGACCGTATGCAGTTATCTATGAAGAACCGATGGCTGGATACAGAGGGCAAAGTATATATCTATTTTTCACAGGAACAGATTTCAGGACTTATGGGATGTGGAGTGAAAAAAGTCCGGTGCCTGTTAAAAGAACTGGATGACAGAAAAGGAATCGGGTTGATTACAAGAGTCAGGCAGGGATTAGGAAATCCCGATAGAATTTATGTAAAAAAATGTGTATCACCAGACAGGTTAAAGGGAAACTTGCAGTACGGTCAAAATGACCTGTCAGGAAAGGCAGAAATGACCGACACAGACAGGTGCAAATTGCCAGGTAATGATATAGAGGATAGTAATACTGAGAATAACGATACAGAGTATCATTCATTCTATTCGGATAGCAGTGAAATGAAAAGAAAAGAGGCAGAGCGTAGTGCCTATCAGCAGATTATTAAAGAGAATATTGGCTATGCCTATATTGTAGATGAGTTTAACCAGCAGATGTTGGATGAAATTGTCGGTCTGATGGTAGATGTGGTGTGCTCGGAACAGGAATTTATACGGATTGGAGGAGACAGAAAACCACTTTCCGTTGTAAAAAGTCAGTTTCTGAAATTGGATTCAGAACATATGCGATTTGTTCTTCACTGTATGAAGGAAAATACCAGTAAGGTATTGAACATGAGGCAATATTTGCTGGCAGTATTGTATAATGCACCATTAACGATCAGCAATTATTATTCATCTCTGGTACAGCACGATATGTATGAAGGAAATATATGATTTTACGGAAAGGAAGTGATTCAGGTGCAGGAGGAGGTAAATGAGAAAACGGTATCATTGTGTATTACCGGTGGCAAAGTAACAGTTCGCTTATTAAAACAGGCAATGATAAGATTCCTGGCTGCAATGGAAAAAGAAAAGGTGGAAAGATCAAGAAAACAGCAGCAGACAAAAGGACCGCCGGATAAAGAATACCATGGAAAGCAGAGCATGAAGAAGCTGGCACAGCAGAACGTACAGCTTTCCAATATTGAGATCACGGATAATAATATCAAGGCTTTTGAGAAAGTGGCGAAGAAATATGGCATTGATTTTAGCCTGAAGCGTGATAAGTCCGTAGATCCACCCAGATACTTTGTCTTTTTTAAAGCAAGGGACGTGGATGTAATGACAGCAGCATTTCGGGAGTTTACTGGAAAGACACTGAATAAAGCGAAAAAGCCGTCTGTCAGAAAGAAATTACAGGAAGCGATTACTGCCAGAAGCCAGGACAAGCAGCGAGAGCGGGAAAAAACAAAAGAGAAACAGAAGGAGCTGACGTTATGATTGGAATAAAAAATTTAAAGAAGAAACTCAAAGGATTCCAGGTACGTCCGCCCAATATGGAGAAAGCGAAGAAGGTTTTGCTGTATCTGCCATATGTGATTGTGTTCTATGTGGCAGGTAAATTTACCTGGCTGTATCAGTATTGCCGGGGCAGCACCGTGATAGACAGACTTGTTGTTCTGCTTACGAATTATCCTCTGGCTTTTAAGGACTGGCGTCCATGCTTTCAACTGAAAAGTCTGGTTGTAGGTACAGTTGCAGCAGTCAGCATATGGGGAGTCGTATATTTTAAGGGCAAAAATGGAAAAAAGTTCCGACAGGGTGAAGAATATGGTTCTGCACGTTGGGGAAATGAAAAAGACATAGCACCCTTTATTGATCCGGTCTTCGAGAATAATATCTTACTGACACAGACAGAACGGTTGACGATGAACAGCCGACCGAAGAAACCCAAGTATGCCAGAAACAAGAACGTAATCGTGATCGGAGGCTCAGGTAGCGGTAAGACCAGATTCTATGTAAAACCACAGCTTATGCAAATGCCGGATAATGTGAGTTTCGTGGTCACCGACCCCAAGGGAACCATCATTGTAGAATGCGGTAAAATGCTGGCAAGGGGAACACCGAAGAAGGATAAGAACGGAAAAATTATGCGTGATAAACATGGCAGAGTAATCATGTCACCGTATAAAATTAAAGTGCTGAATACGATTAACTTTGCAAAAAGTATGCACTACAATCCATTCCATTATATTCGTTCGGAAAAAGATATTCTGAAACTGGTAAATACCATTATGGTGAATACGAAAGGCGAAGGCGAAAAGTCCAATGAGGATTTCTGGACGAAAGCGGAACGTCTGCTGTATTGTGCTTTGATTGGGTATATCTGGTATGAAGCACCAGAGGAAGAACAGAATTTTTCGACTCTGCTGGAGTTTATCAATGCTTCTGAGACAAGAGAGGAAGATGAGGAATTTAAGAATGCAGTCGATGAACTGTTTGAGGAACTGGAAAGAGACAATCCAAATCATTTTGCAGTAAGGCAGTATAAAAAATACAAACTGGCGGCAGGAAAGACAGCAAAGAGTATTTTGATCAGTTGTGGTGCCAGACTTGCTCCATTTGATATTGCTGAACTTCGGGAGCTGATGTCTTATGATGAAATGGAACTGGATATGATTGGAGATCAGAGGACTGCACTGTTCATTATTATCTCTGATACGGACGATACGTTTAACTTTGTAGTGGCGATGATGTACAGTCAGCTTTTCAACTTATTATGTGACAGGGCAGACGATGTTCATCATGGAAGACTGCCTTATCATGTGCGAATCCTCTGTGACGAGTTCGCAAATATCGGCCAGATTCCGAAGTTTGATAAGCTCATTGCAACCATCCGAAGCAGAGAAATCTCAGCGTCCATTATCCTACAATCACAGTCTCAGCTTAAAACAATTTACAGGGATGCAGCCGAAACCATTACAGGCAACTGTGACACAATGTTGTTCCTTGGTGGTAAGGAAAGTACCACATTGAAGGAAATTTCAGAGACACTGGGAAAGGAGACAATTGATTTATATAATACCTCAGATACAAGAGGTCAGAGCCGGTCTTATGGATTGAATTATCAGAAGACAGGCAAAGAACTGATGAGCCGGGATGAACTGGCAGTCATGGATGGTAATAAATGTATTTTACAGTTACGTGGTGTCCGTCCATTTTACAGTGATAAGTTTGACATCACAAAACATAAGCGGTATAAGCAGTTATCCGATTATGACAAAAAAAATGAGTTTCATGTGGAAGAATACATGAAACACCAGATGGAAGTACGGCTGGAGCCGGAAGAACAGTTTGACCTTTATGTGTATGAAGGAAGCGAACTGGAAAAGCAAATAAATACTGAAAAAGAAGGCACAGAGCATGTAGAGGAAAACAATACATAGCTCTTTTTTGATGCCCTTTTGGGAGGTAATACTATGCACAAGCATGAAAGACCGCCCATTAGGGCGGAACCTCTGAGTAGAAATTACCGGAACAATACAACAAAGCAGGAATTTCGAAAGGAGAACATAGATTATGGCGTTTTTTACATCAGCAATTAATATTTTACAGACTCTCGTAGTCGCTATTGGAGCCGGATTAGCAGTTTGGGGAGTAATCAATCTGCTGGAAGGTTATGGAAACGATAACCCTGGAGCAAAATCACAGGGAATTAAGCAGCTTATGGCAGGTGGAGGTGTCGTTCTGATCGGTACACAGCTTGTACCATTACTGGCGAACCTTTTTTAGCCGGGAAAGTAAGAAGGGAGAACACGCATGGATAAGATTTTTGAAGCAATAGAAGAATGGATGCGGAACCTTCTTACAGGCATGGTTAGCTCAAACCTGACAAACATGTTTACTGACGTAAATGAAAAAACAGGAGACATTGCAAGTCAGGTTGGGCAAACGCCCCAGGGATGGAGCGGCAGTATCTTCAGTTTGATTCAGAATCTGTCAGACTCCGTGATTGTGCCGATTGCCGGAATGATCATAACCTTTGTGCTGTGCTATGAGTTGATTTCTATGCTCACAGAAAAGAACAACATGCATGACATTGATACATGGATGTTCTTTAAATATTTTTTCAAAATGTGGGTGGCGGTCTGGTTTGTAAGCAATGCGTTTACGATTACCATGGCGATTTTTGATGTGGGTCAGAATGTGGTAAACCGGGCAGCAGGAGTGATCAATCAGCAGACAGCAATCAACATTGATTCGGTAGTTACTTCAATGGAAACTGCGATGGAGTCAATGGAGGTAGGAGAGCTGATCATATTGGCATTAGAAACTCTTTTGGCGAGTCTGTGCCTGAAGGTTATATCCATATTTATAACGGTCATTCTATATGGTCGTATGATAGAAATTTATCGCGCGTCCAGAAGCGCCGCTTTTCATCCAAAGGCGGTGCGCGGACATTTTGGGAATCCGGCTTTAGCAAGCCGGTAAAGAAAAGTATCAAAGACGTGAAACGCGTCACTTTAGCGTCATCCGATTTACCCCGGAGGGAAACCACAAGGGGGACAATAGCGTATCGGAAAAATCGCGAGTTGGGAAAACCATCTACCCACGACTGAGCGGCAAGACGCAACATTGTGAATGAGGAGCAAGGCTAAACTGCTTTAAGGGTAGTCCGAGGCGGGATACTCGACCCGGCGGCGCAGGATGGTTGTATTCGCCGTATGTCATAGCGGAATGTGACAGGTAAACACAGACCGCACGATACTTATGACAGCCAGCCGCAGTAAGCGGAAAAGGACGAAAACCCACTACCGACATCACAATACGCTTATCCCAAAGTGTCTAACTGGAGATTGCCTAAACCGGAACGCCGGAACTATCCGGCTATGCGTAATGCCGCAAGGCGATAAATTTCAAGGGGTAAAAACCCAAGAAAGATGACGCTGAATATCCGGCATGGCAACGGAGCCTCCGTAGTAGTCCGAGGGCGGGAAAGCCGTCTACATGGCGAAGGGAGGCAGGATGTCAACCAATTCATAAAAAGGAAAGGTGCGTGAGGCATTATGAGAAGTCCTGAAAATGTGTTGGAAAGCCTAAAATCCAAGGCGTGTAACAAGAGTTACAAGTACGAGCGGTTATACCGCAACCTGTACAATCCACAATTCTATCTGCTGGCATATCAGCGGATACAGGCGAAACCAGGCAACATGACAGCCGGAACAGACGGCAAAACCATTGACGGAATGGGAATGGCAAGGATAAACGCCCTCATTGAAAAGATGCGGGATTTTAGTTATCAGCCTAACCCGGCAAGGAGAACGTATATCCCGAAATCCAATGGGAAAATGCGTCCTCTGGGGATACCGTCATTCGACGATAAACTGATACAGGAGGTGGTGCGGCTCATCTTGGAGAGTATTTATGAGCCAACCTTTAGCGACTATTCCCACGGTTTCCGTATAAACAGAAGCTGTCATACGGCACTCAAATATGTGCAGAAATATTTTACGGGGACAAAGTGGTTCGTTGAGGGGGATATAAAGGGCTGTTTTGACAACGTAGACCATCATGTGTTGATTGCTATTTTGCGAAAGCGGATTGCAGATGAATATTTCATCGGTCTGCTCTGGAAGTTCTTGAAAGCTGGATATATGGAGGATTGGAATTACCACAATACTTATTCCGGAACTCCGCAAGGCTCCATCATCAGCCCTATCCTGGCAAACATCTACATGAACGAACTGGACAGTTATATGGCAGAGTATGCAGAGAAATTCAACTGCGGAAACCGCCGTAAAATCAATCCTGCGTTCAAGAAGAAATTGGATGTCTGCCGAGGAAAAGAACAAAGGCTTAAAAGAAATATCTCTAAAATGAGCGTGGAAGAAAAAGAGGGCTTAATTGCAGAAATCCGGGAACTTCGGCGTAGTCTGAAATCTATACCGTATAGCGACCAGATGGACGATAGCTATAAACGGCTTTGCTATATCCGATACGCCGATGATTTCTTAATCGGAGTTATCGGCAGCAAAGAGGACGCAGAACAGATTAAACAAGATGTAGGCTACTTTATCCGGGACAAACTCCATCTGGAAATGTCCGAGGAAAAGACATTGATTACTCATGGACACGACGCTGCGAAGTTCTTGGGATATGAGGTCACAATCGCCAAAGGCGAACACAACAAAAAGACCAAAACCGGGGCTACCAGACGGGTAAACAATGGAAAAGTCTTACTTTATGTTCCCCATGATAAGTGGGTAAAACGATTGTTCTCCTACAATGCCCTCAAGATTAAATATGACAAACAAAATGGAAACAAAGAGGTTTGGGAGCCTGTCCGGCGCACTCGCCTGTTGCACTTGGACGATTTGGAAATCCTAAACCAATACAACGCAGAAATCCGTGGATTGTATAACTACTACCGACTTGCAAACAACGTGTCTGTACTCAATAACTTCTACTATGTAATGAGATACAGTATGCTCAAAACCTTTGCTGGAAAATATCGGACACGAATCAGCAGAATTATCCGCAAGTACCGTCAAGGAAAAGATTTTGTTGTGGAATATCCGAAGAAAAACGGCAAGGTCGGAAAGGTATTGTTTTACAATAATGGGTTCCGCCGGGACACTAAAGTAGAAAGCGGAAATCCTGATATAGTAGCAAGAATTTTTGAGAATTATGGGCGTAATAGCCTTATAAAAAGACTGCAAGCAAACAGGTGTGAGTGGTGTGGCGCAGAGAATGTGCCGCTTGAAATACACCATATACGAAAACTCAAAGATTTAAGTGGCAGAAAACAATGGGAAATCGCCATGATTGGGCGTAAGCGCAAGACAATGGCACTCTGCATTGACTGTCACGATAAGTTACACGCAGGAAAGTTAGACTGACATCTGGAGAGCCGGATACATCGAGAGGTGTAAGTCCGGTTCGGAGGGGAGTTCTCGGAAACCTGCCATAGTGATATGGTAAGGCGCCGGGTTCTTACCCTACTGTATTCGTCAATCGGAGCAATTCCATTTGCAACCATGAGCAATCGGGAATGGGGGCAGATTGGCAGTAACTATTTAAGAGGACTTTTTGCACTGGCATTCCAGGGATTTTTCATTATGGTATGCGTGGGTATTTATTCGGTTCTGGTTGCAAATATACAGGTGTCAGATAACGTGCATACAGCACTGCTCAGTGTAATGGCTTATACAGTGATACTGTGTTTCAGTCTTATGAAGACAGCTAATTTCTCAAAGAGCATATTTAATGCACACTAAACGAAGGAGGAGAAGGTATTGGAAAAATATCAGATTATTTATGCAGATCCGCCATGGCAATATCGAAATGCTAAAGGAACGGGCGTTGCCGAAAATCATTATAAGACAATGTCAGTGGAGGAGATTTGCAGCTTGCCGGTTAAGGAATGGACTGACAAAAATGCTGTGTTGTTTTTATGGGTCACATGCCCACAGTTACCCGAATCTTTTAAGGTAATGAAAGCGTGGGGATTTGAATATAAAACAGTTGGATTTGTCTGGTTAAAGCCGAAAAGAACCGGAGAGGGATATGTATTGGGAATGGGATATTGGACACGTTCCAATGTAGAAATATGTTTGATAGCTACAAAAGGGAAACCCAGGCGAAAGTCAAAAACAGTTTCACAGCTTATTTTTTCTCCACGGGAAAAACACAGCAAGAAACCAGATATAACAAGAGATCTGATTATGGAACTTATGGGAGATTTACCAAGGCTGGAAATGTTTGCGAGGGAGAGTACACTTGGATGGGATGTCTGGGGGAATGAAGTAAACAGTACAGTAGATATTTTAAATCGTGAAGATGGGAGATGATGGAGGATGGCTTTTGTATCTGTACCCAAAGATCTGACAAAGGTAAAAAATAAGATTATTTTGAACCTTACGAAACGTCAGCTTATCTGCCTTGGCATTGCAGGAGCAGTTGGGCTTCCGTTTTATTTCCTTACAAGAGGAATGATTGGTTCAAGTAATGCGGCAACCGGAATGTGTCTGTTGATGCTTCCGGCTTTTTTATTTGCCATGTATGAAAAGGATGGACTTCCACTGGAAATAGTCCTGAAAAATATGATTACAGTAAAATTTATCCGTCCGCCAGTACGGAAGTATGAGGTTGAAAATTTGTATGAGAAAAAGAAAATTGTGACAAAAGCGAAAGGAGGCACTGCTCATGGAAAAAAGAAGAAACGATAAATGGCAGTCTCAGCATACTGAGGATTCCGTTTATCAGGAGGACTGGTGGCTGGATGAAGAAGATTCAGAAGAACTGCCAGTGTTTGATCCGGATGAAGCAGAAGATTATGCCAAGCACAGACAGCGTTTAACTGGAGAACCTGTGGTTACAGGGTATGAGGCTCTGGAAAGACGCAGAGGTGTTCGCAGACCAAGGCGTAAACTTACCAGACGTGAGAAACGTGCTTTGAAAAAAGCACAAAAATATGAGGAAAAACTGCATAAAACACAGGAAAAGGAAGACAAAAAGAGGGCGAAACAGGAGGAAAAACAAAAAGCCCGTGAAGAAAAAGCAGAAGAAAAACGCGTGAAAAAAGAGAAAAAGGGAAAACAGAAATCTCAGTCATCAATCTCTGCAAAAGGAAAGTCAAAAGTAAAAAGCAGTTCTGTAAAAAAAGCAGGCAGCAAGGGTAACACGGCATCGAAAAAAGAGAAGAAGATTACCGCACAGCAGTCTATTCCATACAGAGAAATGGGAAAAGATGGAATCTGTCGTGTCGAGGATGGCTATTATTCCAAAACAATCCGCTTTTATGATATTAACTATCAGTTAGCTCAGAATGAAGATAAAAATACGATTTTTGAAAACTGGTGTGATTTTCTGAACTATTTTGACAGCACAATTCATTTCCAGTTGTCCTTTATCAATCATCACAGCAATATGACAGAGTATGAGGACGTGATTCGGATTAAGAAACAGAATGACAGTTTTGACGATCTGCGTACAGAATTTGCACAGATGCTCAGAAACCAGCTTGCAAAGGGAAATAACGGACTTGTCAGAACAAAGTACCTTACATTTGGGATTGAAGCAGATAATATTCGGGAAGCAAAACCAAAGCTGGAACGTATTGAAACGGATATTCTGAATAATTTCAAAATACTGGGTGTGTCGGCATATCCGTTGAATGGTGTGGAGCGTTTACAGATTATGTATGAAACATTTAATCAGGACAGTAAAGTACCGTTTCAGTTCAGTTACGATGATGTATTGCGTACCGGATTGAATACGAAGGACTATATTGCTCCATCCAGTTTCCTGTTTAAGAACGGAAAAGATTTTCAGATGGGAGATACGATGGGTGCAGTTTCCTACTTGCAGATTCTGGCACCGGAGCTGACGGACAAAATGCTTGCAGAGTTTCTGGAAATGGACTGTAATCTGCTTGTCAATCTGCATATCCAGTCCATTGACCAGATGAAAGCAATCAAACTGGTAAAGGCAAAGGTTACAGACATTAACCGTATGAAAATTGAGGAACAGAAGAAGGCAGTTCGTTCCGGATATGATATGGACATCATTCCTTCCGACTTGAATACATACGGAGGGGAAGCGAAACGTCTTCTGGAAGATTTGCAGTCCAGAAATGAGCGAATGTTTCTTGTAACGGTGGTATTTTTAAATACTGCGAAAGATAAACAGGAACTTGAAAATGTTGTGTTTCAGACAGCAGGCATTGCACAGAAATATAACTGTGCATTGAAAAGACTGGATTATCAGCAGGAACCGGGACTTATGAGCTGCCTTCCATTGGGGAAAAACTGGATTCCAATCAAGCGTGCATTGACAACGACTTCAACTGCTATTTTTGTTCCATTTACGACACAGGAATTATTTATGGCAGGGGAATCTATCTATTACGGCTTAAATGCTTTATCCAACAATTTGATTATGGCTGACCGTAAAAAACTGAAGAATCCGAATGGACTGATTGTTGGTACACCGGGTGCTGGTAAATCATTTGCGGCAAAGCGTGAGATTACGAATGTTTTTATCGTTACGAAAGATGACATTATTATCTGTGATCCGGAGGGCGAGTATTTTCCATTAGTCCGGGCATTTAAGGGGCAGGTCATCCGTATCTCCCCAAACAGCCATGATTATATTAATCCGATGGATATTAACCTAAACTATGCTGATGACGATGATCCGCTTTCGCTGAAATCAGATTTTATCCTTTCTCTCTGCGAGCTTATTGTAGGTGGGAAGAATGGACTGGAACCAGTAGAAAAGACAATTATTGACCGTTGTGTACGAATGGTGTATCAGGATTATCTTGAAGACCCGGTGCCAGAGAAAATGCCAATTCTGGAAGATTTATACAATCTGCTTCGGAAACAGGAAGAAGCAGAAGCACAGAGACTGGCAACTGCATTGGAAATTTATGTTAATGGTTCTTTAAAGGTATTCAACCACCGTACTAATGTAGAACTGAACAACCGTCTGGTATGTTTTGATATTAAAGACTTAGGAAAACAGCTTAAAAAGCTGGGAATGCTGATTGTTCAGGATCAGGTGTGGAACAGGGTTACGATTAACCGTTCCGTCCATAAATCAACCAGGTACTATATTGATGAGTTCCATTTGCTTTTGAAGGAAGAACAGACAGCAGCATACAGCGTAGAGATCTGGAAGCGATTCCGTAAATGGGGTGGTATTCCGACTGGTATCACACAGAACGTAAAAGATCTGCTTGCTTCAAGAGAAATCGAGAACATTTTTGAAAATTCGGATTTTATTCTGATGTTGAATCAGGCTTCTGGAGACAGGCAGATCTTGGCAAAGCAGCTTAATATTTCGCCACATCAGTTGTCTTATGTGACCAATAGTGGGGCAGGAGAAGGTCTTATTTTTTACGGAAATACGATTATTCCGTTTAAAGACAGATTTGATAATTCTCTTATGCTTTATGCATTAATGTCATCGAAACCGGAAGATGTGGAGAAACGTGAAAAACTTGGTATTAAGGGCAGAGATGACGTTTAAAGAGGAGGCAGGACAAAATGAGAAAATGGCTTGCGGGATTGCTTTTTATCGTATCAGTGGTACTGCTCACTATCAGCATTTATTTCCTGATGGGTATGTTTTTGCAGGAGAGACAGGATAATCAGTTACAACATCAATTGCAGGAAGTGTTGCAGGAAAAATCAGATGAGACAGGAGAAGATTCTTCTGGTGATTCACTGGCGCAAATAGATGCCGGAATCCTGGCTTTACATGAAGAAAATCCAGACTGTATCGGCTGGATCACAATTGAAGGAACCAGAATAGATTATTCGGTTATGTACCGTCCGGGGGATAAAAATTATTATCTGCACCGGGATTTTAACGGAGAATATTCTGCCAATGGTTGTCTGTATCTTGCAGAAGAATGTGTGCCGGGAGATTCAGACAATCTGATTATCTATGGTCATCATATGAACAGTGGAAAGATGTTTGCTGATCTTGAAAAATATAAAGATGAGGATTTTTATAAGGAACATCCGATGATTCAGTTCCGTACCATCTGGGGAAATGAAGAATATGAGGTACTGGCAGCATTTACAACACCTGTTTATACAGGAAATGATTTCAATTATTACAATTTTATAAAAGCACAGAAAGGCGAAGATTATGAGTACTTTATTAGAGAAATTAAGCGAAAAGGAATCTATGAAACCCAAATTACAGCCTGCTATGGAGAAAAACTGCTCACATTGTCCACATGTGAGTACTCACAGAAAAATGGGCGTATGGTTGTGGTTGCAAAAAAAGTGGAAAGAACTGGGGGATAATGACATGACAGATAAAGAAATTGAGAAGGAATTTGGCTATGAAGATATGGAAGAAGACTGGGATGACGATTTAAGTGAAGTGATCGACATCGAGGAAGAAAATGACTACTATGAGGACGATGACCTTGACTATGGCGAATGTGACTATGAAGATGAGTTGAATGTTCAGGAGACAGAGCTTCCAAAGGGAAAAAAGAAATATGACAGCATCCTGGACTGGGACAGAGAAGATTATTGGGCATATGGCTGTTCGGCTAAAAAATTACTGGAAATGCAGTTTGCTGATATGATGAGCATTGCCGGATTACTGGAAGTCGTCGATTCACTGATTCTGATCGGAGAGACACAGCAGCACGAATTACAGGACAATGTTTCAGACATCTCTACGAAACTGAAAAACAGAGCGATTTCCATTGTAGACAGATGGGAGAATTTCTTAGACAAAGACTATGAGATTAGGAGATGAGAACCATGCAGGAGCATGAATACAAAGCAAGGGATAAAACCGTTCAGAAGATGAGCCGTGATGGACTGCGGGAAGAAAACCTTCGGAGTAAGACGGAAAAAAGAATCACCGGACGTGAGGCAGATGAAAGAAAGGTAGCTGGTCACAGAGAACAGGAACTTGATTTCGGAAAAGCAAGAAAAGCTCACATTTCCGATGATAGAATTGAGGAAATCACGGAAGGAAAACAACGATTGCGATCCAGACGTGATTTTCTGGAACAGGAAGACATTTCTGAATCTGAAGAAATGGAAACATCAGAAATAAGTGATTTAAGAGCAGGCGAGGAGAAATCTTCGCCTGTTTTACGTTCCAGACTTCGTAAGGACAGTATTCGTGGGCATCTAGGACGTGAAGCAGAGCCTGAGTCTGAGATACCAGAACTGAACAGGAAAAGCCGGAAGAAAAAAATGGTTACAGCGTATGCGTTAAAAGAGCAGAAACGCTACCATGAAAAATCAGAAATTGAAGAAAAATCAATGGAAGACTTTCGGGAGGAAATTAAGAATAAGACCAAGAGAGAGCAGATTTTAAAAGAGCAGAAGCAGTCAAAATCCCGTCTTATTTTTGAGGATGAAGGAAAAGGCAGGATTCCCGGAAGTGGTATGGCGAAACGAAGCGTTGTAGCTGTTGAAAATGTGGTATCCGCTTATGGGCAGAGAAGGGCCAGAGAGGATACGGATGATAATGCTGCTCTGGATGCGGCTGACCAGGCTGAGCTTATGGGGGAATCACTTGCGAGAAAATCCGTTTATGTCCGACAGCGTTTAAAGGAAAGCCGACAGAGAAATAACCGATTAAGGGAAAGTGTTCTGGAGGAAACAGAAAAATCCCGTCTGCAATTTGGCAGTGATTCGTCCAATGAAGCGAAAAAGGCAATCCAAAAAGAAGCAGAACAGAAAAAACAGTCTGCATTAAAGAAACTTTTACAGAAAAAACGTTATCAGAAGCAGTATCAGGCAGCAAAACAGGGAAAAGCAGTGAAAGATGCGGCAGTTATAAATGCACAGAGATTTACAGAAAAAGCGAAGGCGGCAGTCAAAGAACTGGTGGCACAGAATCGAAATATTCTGTTATCTATTGGCATTATGGTTTTGCTGTTTGCATTAATGGCAACGAGTCTGTCAAGCTGTGCAGCATTATTTCAGGGAAGCACAAATGCCATAGTTTCCACCAGTTATTCCAGTGAAGATGAGGATATTTATGCGGCTGAAAATGCGTATGTAGCATTGGAAAATGCACTGAATGAGCAGATTAATCAGATGAAGGAAACACATTCTGATTATGATGAATTTCAGTTCCAGATTGATGAAATCGGACACAATCCATATCAGCTTATTTCTTATCTGACTGTTAAATATGGTGGTTTTACATATGCAGAGGTGGCAGATGAAATCAAAGAGATTTTTAAAGAACAGTATGGCTTATATACAGATTCAACAAGAGAGACTGTGACAGAAAAGAAGAAGGTAAAGGTTGGAGAATCACTGGGACAGGTTGTGACCAGTGGGTATTGCAACTGCCCGATCTGTTGTGGTCAGTGGAGTGGCGGACCTACTGCCAGTGGAGCGTATCCACAGGCAAATCATACGATTGCGGTAGACGCATCGAATCCTTTTGTACCGATGGGAACGCATGTCATTATGAATGGGGTGGAATATGTAGTAGAAGATACAGGAGCATTTGCAAGATATGGTGTACAGTTTGATGTTTACTATGGCGATCACGCTTCTGCATCTGCACATGGACACCAGATCTGGGAAGCCTACATAGCGGATAGTAATGGAAGTCAGGAAGTAGAAGTGACTACGACGAGGGAAGTCAACCGACTGGATGTGACACTTACCAATCATAATCTGGATACAGTCCTGAGAAATCGTATGACGGATAAGGAGCAGGAAAGGTATGACGCTTATAACAAGTATTATGGAAATCGTGATTACTTATTTGACTTGAACAGTATTCCGACAGGTGGTGCAGGATTCGGTTATGATATTCCGGCAGAAGCTCTTTCTGATCCACAGTTTGCAAAAATGATCAGAGAGGCAGAAAAATATCTGGGCTATCCTTATGTATGGGGTGGTGCATCTCCATCTACCAGTTTTGACTGCTCAGGTTTTGTGTGCTGGGTAATCAATAACTGTGGTAATGGCTGGAATGTAGGAAGAACTACCGCAGACGGATTACGCTCTTATTGTTCCTATGTATCTCCATCAGATGCGAAACCGGGAGATCTGATTTTTTTCCAGGGAACGTATGACACGCCTGGGGCAAGCCATGTAGGAATTTATGTGGGTAATAACATGATGATTCATTGTGGTAATCCGATTCAGTATACAAGTATTGCAAGCTCTTATTGGCAGCAACATTTTATGGCATTTGGCAGGATTCACTAGAAGGGAGTGATCGAATGTGAATATGCGATTGAAAAAAGTTCTGGATGATATTCAGAAAACGGAAGATAAGATTTTGGAATTACAGGAATATGTAAAAAAATTAAAGATTCAAAAAAAGCAAATGGAAGATGCAGAAATTATTAAAGCAATCCGTTCTATGAAAATGGGCAGCCGGGAAATGTTGACGTTTCTGGATGGGATTCAGAAAGGAACGGTTACGATGCAGTTTGATGAGGAGGGCAATCTTTCCATGGATAATCAGGAAACAGGAACAGTAAAAGAAAAAAGTTCAGAGGACGAAAAGATGTTCTCCGAATCGGAAGCAGAAAGAGAGGTTTTAGAAGATGAAGAATAAAGCATTGAAGAAAATTATAATGGCGATGTTGACGGCAACTATGCTGATCGGTTCGGTAAGTGCGACAGCTTTTGCACAGGCAAATGAAAATGCAGAACAGCCGGAAACAACTCAGGTGGTGGAGGAACAGGCGGCAGAACAGCCGGCCACAGAAGAAACCCCATTTTCGACACCTGGAAATGGGCAGCTTGTAGATGATAAGGGAAATGACAGCTCAAAGCAGTTCCTGACGGTACAGACGAAAAACGGGAATACCTTTTACATGGTCATTGATCGTGCAGGCAGCTCGGAAAATGTATATATGATGTCACTGGTGGATGAAAATGATCTTGCAGAATTTTTGGATGAAACGAAAGAAACAGAAAAGAAAGAAGAACCTGCAGTTGTGCTTCCAGAGACGACTACGACACCGGAACCAGAAACAACGACTCAGCCGGAGACTGAAAAAAAGCAGGAATCTATTGGTAATAAAGGATGGATGTGTGCAGCACTTGGCGGCGGAGCAGTACTGGTATTGGGTGGCATTGTTGTGGGCGTCATCAGCAAACTAAAAAAGAAAAAGGAGGAGGGCATCGTAGAAGAAGGACTGGAGTTTGCAGACGATACACCATACATTAATGAAGATGAAGAAAAAGCAGCAGAACAGAAATAAAAGGAATGGGAAAAGGACAGTCATAGGTTGGCTGTCCTTTTGCAAAGGAAGAACAGGAGGAAATTATGGCGAAATTTTTAGTGATTGCAGAGAAACCAAGTGTGGCACATAGCCTTGCAAAGAATTTATCGGCGTATCAGAGAGAGGACGGGTATCTGGAAGGTAACAGTTGTATTGTCAGTTGGTGTCTCGGACATCTGGCAGAATATGCTCCACCGGAAAAATATGATGAAAAATATACAAAATGGCAATTTGATGATCTGCCGATTATTCCAGATATATGGCAGGTGCAGGTGTCTGAAGACAAGAAAAAACAGTTTGAAATATTATGCAGATTAATGAACCGGGAAGATGTGGCGTATTTGGTAAATGGGTGTGACGCAGGACGTGAAGGTGAGCTGATCTTTAAGCGGGTGTATGACCTTGCCAGATGCCAGAAACCTGTGAAGCGACTCTGGATCAGTTCAATGGAGGATGAAGCAATTCAAAATGGATTCCGTTGTCTGAAAGATGGAAGTGACTATACAGGACTTTGCAATGCTGCGGTATGCAGAGCACAGGCAGATTGGCTGATTGGTATGAATGCAACCAGAGCATATACAACCAGATATTTTAAACGTCTGGTTGTAGGCCGGGTGCAGACACCGACACTTGCTATGCTGACAGAAAGAAAGGAAAAAGTAGAGAATTTTCAGAAAGAAGCCTATTATAAAGTTTCTTTATCAGATGGGAAAATGACAGTTACTTCGGAGAATATCCTTTCAGAAAAGGAAGCAGAAGATTTGCAGAAACTTTGTAATGGAGCGGATGCGATTGTAACGAAAGTAAAAAAAGAGCAGAAGAAAATCTCTCCGCCTAAGTTATATGATCTGACCAGCCTACAAAGAGAAGCAAACCGTTTTTTCGGATACACAGCGAAGAAAACATTGGATATGTTGCAGGAATTGTATGAAGAAAAAATGGTAACATATCCGAGAACAGACAGTCAGTATGTTACTGAGGATATGAAAGAAACGGTAGAAATGCTTATGAATGGGATGACAGAGTTTCTTCCATTTTTAAAATCCGGGCAGATTGGTGGCAATCCGGAGCGAGTGATTAACAATGCAAAGGTATCAGATCATCATGCGATTCTGCCAACAAAAGAGGCATTGGAAAATGGCATGGAGGGACTGTCAGATGGAAAGAAGAATTTGATGTTGTTAATTGGACAGCAGCTTGTACAGGCAACGGGAGAAGATTATCGTTGTGAACAGACGGAAATTACTGTTCAGTGTAAAGAACATGAATTTACTGCAAAGGGAAAACGACCTGTGCAGATGGGATTTAAGGAAGCAGAGGAAACATTTCGAAAGTCCTGTGTAAAAGCTAAAAAAGAAGATGAGTCAGAGAGTAGGAATGCTATTCCGGAAGGATATAAAGAGAAGATGGTTCTTTCAGGGGTTAAGGCTGAGAAAAGTACACATTATACTTCTCCACCTAAAATGTTCACGGAAGATACACTTCTTGCAGCAATGGAAACAGCCGGGAATAAGGAATTTGATTCCGAGACAGAGAAAAAGGGACTTGGCACACCTGCAACCAGAGCGAGCATTATTGAGAAACTGGTGTCTTCCGGATATGCAAAGCGGAAAGGAAAACAGATTCTTCCAACGACAGAGGGGTGTGAGCTGATTCATGTCATGCCGGAAAATCTGAAATCAGCAAGCCTGACTGCAGAATGGGAGAACCAGCTTCTTATGATGGAAAAGGGAAGAATTTCTGATACAGAATTTATGGATGGAATTGTGTCTTTGCTTGCAGATATTCTTGCATTGTGCAGAGCCATTCCGGAAGATGATAGGAATCGTTTTCAGACAGCAAAAGAAGTAATTGGAAAATGCCCGGTCTGTGGTTCTGATATTTATGAGGGAAAAACAAATTACTATTGTTCAGACAGAAGTTGTTCATTTGCACTGTGGAAGTCTAACCGTTTTCTGGAAAGTATGGAAAAGTCAATGGATAAGAAAATGGCAGTTGAACTTTTGAAGAAAGGACGTACTCATGTAAAAGGACTTTATTCCAGAAAAAAAGACATTAAATTTGATGCAGATCTTGTACTTGGTGTAGAGGATGGGAAAGCCAGATTCAGTCTGGAATTTCCGAAAAAGAAACCTGACAAGAAGAAAAAATAGAAAAATGGAAGGAGGAACGCTTTATGGCGAGAGTAGATGAGATACGTGGACTTGCAGAATTTCATGCAGAGAGTATCAGCAGTTCACCGATAGACTGGATGAATTATCTGGATACTGCAGCCAAACTGTATCGCTATCCATTTATGGATCAGCTTTTGATTCATGCACAGCGTCCACATGCAACCGCCTGTGCGTCGCTGGAATTATGGAATGAAAAAATGTTTCGGTGGGTAAACAGAGGGGCTAAGGGAATTGCCCTTCTGGATGAAACAATGCAGAAAACACGACTTCGTTATGTTTTTGATATTCAGGATACACATATGGTAAGAGGTGGCAGATCACCTTATCTGTGGCAGATACAAAAAGGACAGCAGGCAGCAGTATTAAACCATTTAGAAGAAGTTTACGGTCTGGAGACGAAAGATACAGAAACACTTTCGGATGCATTGATGGCAACTGCAAAATATATGGTAGAAGAAAATCTGGAGGAGTACCTAGATGGACTGCTCTATGTGACAGAAGATACCTATCTGGAAGAACTGGATGAAGATACGATCCGCAGTGAATTCCGTAGTCTTTTGACAGACAGTATCTATTATACATTGGCAGTCAGATGTGGTATTGACCCAATGGAGCGTCTGGAAGAAACAGACTTCCGACATATTACAGATTATAATCATCTTTCAGTGCTGACTTTTATTGGAAATGCCACGAGCAGGGCAAGTGAGTCTGTACTTGTGGATATTGGAAGATATGTTCATCGCATTTCTTTGGAAGAAATGAAGAAAAGTATTGAAAATCCAGAAGAAAGGAATTATAATAACTTTACCACGTTAATTCGTGAAAGCAAAGAAAACACAGAAGCATATAAAAACAATGAGCAGGAATATGAAGGAGGAAATGAGCATGGAACTGACATATCATCGCAAAGGGGACTACCTGTTTCCGAATCTGACAATCGAGGAGACAGAAGTGAACATCGGGAAGTACGGGATGTTACGGAGAACATTTCTGAAAGAGCACAAGAACAGCCTGTACCAGAGCCTGTTGCTGACAGGGAAACTGAACCGACATCTGGAGGAAATCGAGAAAGCAGCACTGGAGAGATTGGAAATTCAGATGAAGAAGTTATTGGAGCAGAATCCGGCACCATCGAAGGAAGTGAACCCGATGGAGTGGACAGCACATATGAACAGTCTGACGGCAATCGTGGAAGAGAGTATCTTGACGGAATTGGTGTACAGCTAGTAGAAGACACAAATGAAGATCAGTTAAGTAAAGCAGAGGAAGAAATTGCCTCTGCTTTATCTTTGCCTGAACTTCCATCTGTGAATGAGCAGAGGCGTGAGATTGAAAGCCGGGTTGCAGCACTTTATGCAGGAGAAATTGCCATTTCAAGTGATGTTGTGGACGAGATTTTAAGAACCGGGGGAAATCGAAGTGGAAACCAGTTGCGTATTATTTACAATTTTATGAGCGAGCAGTCACCAGAAGATTATACGGAGTTTGTTAAACGGGAATATGGAACTGGTGGAAAAGGAATCGTAATTAACGGAATGGAGTATGCGGTCTGGTTTGATGAAACTGGAATGCAGATTGCAGTCGGACACACCGTAACAGATCAGATTTTAGATAAGGCTTTTTTATCCTGGGAAGACGTAAGTGGACGTATTCATCAGCTTCTGAAGCAGGGAGAATATGCACCACAGTCTGTGTTGGATGTGGCAAGAAGTAACGCTGTAAAGGAACATGCACAGACATTAGCATACATGAAAGGTGACATGGCGGAAGGTGTGGCAGAGCTTGTTTTTGATGAAGAAGATTTACCACATCTTACCAGCATTTATCCGGAGATTACGGATTATCTGGAAGAAAAAATTGCAGATCCAGAGTGGCTTGCGGATTTGAATGAACGACTGGAAGGACTGGCAATTGCTTACGAGGAAGATAAAAGCATTATGCGTTTTCGGACGTATAATCCGATCAGAGTATCCGGAGAATTTCAAAAATTTGCTGCAGAGGTTGTGCCTTATACTGCTAGAGATGATTTTGCATGGCAGGAACATCCGATATTTATTACACAAGATGAAATAGATGCGTTTCTGGCTGGTGGCGGCCCGTATTCAGATGGAAGACTGTCAACTTATTCTTTTTATCTTCTGAATGAGGATGATAAGGCGAGAACAGACTTTATTAAAGAAAAATATGGTGTGGGCGGTCAGAGTCATGCTTTGAGTGGTGCAGATAATTCCCATGCAAACTATGATGGGAAAGGACTGAAACTTGAGAGAGGGAATATTGGAAATCCAGATACGGAAATCTTACTGCCATGGTCAAAAGTGGCAAAGAGGGTTGCTTATCTGATTGATAATCAGCAATTCTTACGTTCAGCAGATTATTCTCGTATGCCGGATTATGAGAGAGAACGGATAGCGTCTAAAGTAATCAGTTTTTATGCAAGACTTCCAGAAGAAATTGAGCGTCCATATAAAGAAGATTTTTTCAATGAGGAAGCAAGAAAAACAATTCCGGATATGCTTAAGGATACGGAACAGTCACAAAGTCTGTTACAGTCAATGGATGAGGCACTGGCTACATTGCCGTTGGATTTTGAGTCAGCAGGAGTGACATACGATCAGAAAGTACAACTTTTAACAGAAGTGCATCAGTATGTGGAAGGAACTTATACTATTTTCCCGGCACAAAAAGTAAGAGAACAGACAGAGGGACTGACAGGACATCAGATGTCATTGTTTGACCTTATGAGTGTAAATGAGACAGAAGAAGCTCTGGAAAATCCAGAATCAGAGGAAAGTGTTCCGGAAGTGGAAGACGCTCAAGAGGAAGCAGATTTGGGAACGGATATACATCAGTCCTTTGAAGAAGCAAAAGAATTATGGGAAGATGGCTTTTATGAAGAAGATTATGTGTTAAAAAGTCATGTGGGAGAACTGATTTATGACAGTATGGATGCAGTCGGCAGATCCGTGGAAGACTTTTCAGAGGAGCAGATGAAGGTTGTCCGAAAACTGGCGGAGCAGGAACGTATGCTGGAACCAATTCTCAATCCGGATTTTTCTCCGGAACAAATGCAATTAGTATCTGATATAGCAGAAAAACTCTGGAATGACAACGGCAGATGGCAGGATGAAATGATAGAACCATATACTGACCATGTGATGGAGTCGGATGAAATTGCCACAATACGACAGGAAATGAATTTGGAAGTACCGGAAACAGTAACACCGCAGGAACAATGGGACGAGAATGTATTTGAATATCAGGGGTATCATTTTGAGCCGATAGGTGTTTTACCGCATGGTCTGGAAGGAAAAGAACTTGTAAATCTTACGAGGGGAAATACAGAATTACATTTATCTACATATGAAAGAGAAGATGATATTCTGTACTCTTACGCAGGTTTTTATGAAGCAAGCGGAGCAACGAAAGCAGATATTTTCCAGTGCATGGAAACTGGACGTAATTATATTCCGGGCGAGAATGAGCTGTTTGGCTATGAGGGAGAGTTTTTGCCATATTTGCAGAATGAGCAGGAGGAAAAGATAGAACCTCACAATTTCCGTATTACAGACGATGAATTGGGGGCTGGTGGTCCGAAAGCAAAATTTAAAGCCAATATGGAAGCTATCCGGCTTTTGAAGAAGCTGGAACAGGAGCAGAGACTGGCAACGTCAGAGGAGCAGGAAATCTTATCCAGATATGTCGGATGGGGAGGTATCCCACAGGCATTTGAGGAAAGAAATGGTGCATGGACAGAAGAATATCTGGAGTTAAAAGGAATATTGACTTCGGATGAATACAATGCTGCAAGGGCATCGACACTGAATGCTTTTTACACATCTCCGACAGTAATTAAGGCAATGTATGAAGCACTTGGAAATATGGGATTGAGACAGGGAAATATTCTGGAACCATCTTGTGGAGTGGGAAATTTCATGGGACTCTTGCCAGAGAATATGAATCATACAAATATGTATGGAGTAGAACTTGATCCTGTTTCGGGACAGATTGCAAAGCAACTTTATCAGAAAAACAGGATTGCGGTACAGGGATTTGAAGAAACAAATTATCCAGACAGCTTTTTCGACTGTGTGGTTGGAAATGTACCGTTTGGAGCTTATCAGGTCAGTGACCGGAAATATGACAGATACCATTTTATGATTCATGATTATTTTATTGCCAAGTCCTTAGATCTGGTTCGCCCAGGTGGTATTGTTGCGGTTGTTACATCAAGTGGAACAATGGACAAGCAGAATCCGGAAGTGCGACAGTATTTTGCAAACCGGGCAGATTTATTGGGAGCTATTCGACTGCCAAACAATGCTTTTCAGAAAAATGCGAACACGAATGTTGTTGCTGATATATTATTTTTTCAGAAAAGAGACAGAATTTCTCTTGCGGAGCCTGACTGGGTAAAGCTAAAGACAACAGAGGAAGGATATACGGTCAATGCTTATTTTGCAGATCATCCGGAAATGGTGTTGGGAGATTTTACAACAGAAAGTACACAGTATGGAAAGCAGGAAATAACTGTAAAAGCAAAAGAAGGGAAAAATCTTGCAGAACAGTTAAAAGAAGCAATCGGACATATTCAGGGGACAATTACGGAACTGGAAATTTCAGATACGGAACTGGAGGAACAGGTAGTTTCGATACCGGCAGACCCAGATATTAAAAATTTTAGTTTTGCACTTGTCGGAGAAGATATTTATTATCGTGAAAATTCGGTAATGAATAAACTGGAACTTCCAGTAGTAACGGGAGAACGTGTCCGTGGCATGGTAGCTATCAGGGATGCAACCAATAGACTCCTTGAAAGGCAGTTAGAGGAAGGCAGCGATGAAGAAATCTCTGCATTACAGGCAGAACTAAACCAGGTTTACGACAGATTTACTGAAAAATATGGTCTTCTTAGCAGTAATGCCAATAAAAGAGCGTTCAGTATGGACAGCAGTTATTGTCTTTTGACATCGCTGGAATTTCTGGATGAAAAGGGAGAATTAAAGCGGAAAGCAGATATATTTAGTAAGAGAACCATTCGGAGAGCAGAACCGGTAACGTCCGTGGATACGGCAAGTGAAGCATTGGCAGTATCAATCGGAGAAAAAGCAAAAGTAGATATTCCTTATATGAGGCAGCTTACCGGAAAAACGGAAGAAGAAATAACGGAGGAACTGGCAGGGGTAATCTTTAAGAATCCTCTTACAGAAAAATGGGAGCCGTCCGATGAGTATTTGTCTGGAAATGTCAGAGAAAAATTAAGCGTTGCAAGAGCCTTTGCAGAAAATCGTTCCGAGTATATGGTTAATGTGCAGGCTTTGGAACGAGTGCAGCCGAAAGACCTGGATGCATCTGAAATTGAAGCCAGACTTGGTGCTACATGGATTTCCCCAGATTATATCACAGAATTTATGGCTGAAACTTTCCATACACCAAGGCATCATATCAATTATGATAGAATTAAAGTGCAGTATGCGGAAGTAACCGGACAGTGGAACATAAAAGGAAAGAATGTAGATAGCAGTAACAATCCGCTTACTACATCGACCTATGGAACGCAGAGGACAAACGCTTATCGCTTACTGGAAGACGCATTGAATCTTCGTGACACTAAGATCTATGATACAATCCATGATGCAGATGGAGAACACCGGGTATTAAATCGGAAGGAAACAACGCTGGCACAGCAGAAACAGGAATTGATCAGAGAGGAGTTTAAAGACTGGATTTTCCGGGATATGGATCGCCGTGAAAATCTCTGTAAGATATATAATGAACGGTTTAACAGTATCCGTCCAAGAGAATATGATGGCAGTCATATTCAGTTTGTCGGTATGAATCCGGAAATTAAACTCATGGAGCACCAGAAAAATGCGGTGGCACATATTTTATATGGAAACAACACCTTACTTGCACATTGCGTGGGTGCGGGCAAGACATTCCAGATGATTGCAGCTGGAATGGAGAGTAAACGACTTGGACTTTCACAAAAGAGTCTGTATGTTGTACCGAACCATTTGCTGGAACAGTGGGGAAGCGATTTCCTGCGACTTTATCCAGGTGCGAATGTTCTGGTAGCAACAAAAAAAGATTTTGAGCCTGCGAACAGAAAGCGTTTTTGTTCCAGAATTGCAACAGGAGATTATGATGCAGTTATTATTGCACATAGTCAGTTTGAGAAAATTCCACTTTCCAGGGAACGTCAGATTGCATTGGTGGAAGATCAGATTGCAGATATTACAGTGTCTATTGAAACTGCAAAACTGGAAGTGGGACAGCAGTATACGGTCAAACAGATGGAAAAGACAAAGAAAACGCTGAAAGCAAAACTGGATAAATTAAATGACCAGACAAGGAAGGATGATGTTGTTACATTTGAGCAGCTTGGCATTGACAGGCTTTTTGTAGATGAGAGCCATGCGTTCAAAAACCTTTTTTTATATACAAAAATGAGAAATGTAGCAGGCATTTCACAGACGGACGCACAGAAAAGTTCGGATATGTTTATGAAGTGCCGATATATGGATGAGATTACAGGTGGTAAGGGAATTACATTTGCGACTGGAACACCTGTGTCAAACAGTATGACCGAATTGTATACCATTATGAGATACCTTCAGTATGATACGTTGATGAATATGGGAATGGGACATTTCGATTCCTGGGCGGCAACATTTGGAGAAACAGTTACTGCTATCGAATTATCACCGGAAGGAACGGGCTATCGTGCAAAAACACGATTTGCCCGTTTTTTCAATCTTCCAGAGCTGATCTCAATATTTAAGGAAGCGGCAGATATTCAGACTTCTGATATGCTGAATCTGCCTATACCGGAAGCGGAGTATATCAATGAAGTACTCAAACCAAGTGAAGAACAGAAAGAAATGGTAGAAGCATTTTCGGAGCGTGCAGAACAGGTTAGAGGCGGTAATGTTGATCCAAGGACGGATAACATGCTCAAGATAACCAACGATGGAAGAAAATGTGCATTAGATCAGAGACTCCTTAATGATATGCTGCCGGATGCAGGAGAGAGTAAAGTAAATGCCTGTGTGGAGAATGCTTTTCAGGTATGGGAAGATGGAAAAGAGACACAGGGTACACAATTAATTTTCTGTGACCTCAGCACACCGAAGAATGATGGAACCTTCAATGTTTACGATGATGTGAGAAACAAACTTGTAGAGCGTGGCATTCCAAAAGAACAGATTGCGTTTATCCATGAATACAATACAGAAGCAAAGAAAGCAGAGCTGTTTGCAAAAGTGCGTGCAGGACAGGTTAGAATCCTGATGGGGTCTACACCGAAACTTGGTGCAGGTACGAATGTCCAGGACAGACTTATGGCATTACACCATTTGGACTGTCCTTGGAAACCGTCAGATCTGGAGCAGCAGGAAGGACGTATTTTACGACAGGGAAATCAGAATGACAAGGTAAAGATTTTCCGATATGTAACAGAAAATACATTTGACTCGTACATGTGGCAGATTCTGGAGAATAAGCAGAAATTTATTTCACAGATTATGACCAGTAAATCTCCGGTTCGTGCCTGTGAGGATGTGGATGATACGGCATTATCTTATGCAGAAATCAAAGCACTTGCTACCGGAAATGAATATATTAAGGAAAAAATGGATTTGGATGTTCAGGTGAGTAAGCTGAAACTTCTGAAAGCAAACCATACCAGTCAGATTTATCGCCTGGAATCGGATATAGCGAAACGTTATCCAGTACAGATTACCGCATTAAAAGAGAAAATAGCTGGAATGCGTGTAGATGCAGGAACGGTAAAAGGGGTGGATTTGCAGGATAATGATAGCTTCGTAATGACGGTTGGTGGAAAAATGTATAATGATAAAAAGGAAGCAGGTCTGGCGTTGATTGCGGCAGCATCTGGATTAAAAACGGTAAAATCAGCAGGACAGATTGGAGAATATCACGGCTTTGCACTTTCTTCAGAGTACAATTTTTTGTCCAATACTTACACCATGACGATTAAAGGAAAATGCTCGTATAAGATTGAATTTGGAAAGGACCCACTTGGTAATATCCAGAGAATCCACAATGCACTTTCGGCAATTGAGAAAAAACTGGAAGAAACGGAAAGAAATCTGGATACGGTGCAACAGCAGTTAAAGACTGCACAGGAGGAAGTAAAGAAGCCATTTCCAAAAGAGGCAGAATTGAATGAAAAAATGGAACGTCTGGTGGAATTAAATGCCATGCTCAACATGGATGAGAAAGGGGGAGAAAATATTCTGGCAGATGAAGAAATCGGAGAGAATCCAGAAGTAACCACGTCAGATAAGAGTCAGGACAGAATTGCAGACGGTATCCGTAAGGTTTCGATTCTGGAAAGACTGAAAGCACAAAAAGAGCAGGAAAATACGACTGCTACACAACAGAAACCAAAAAGGAAACACGAACAGGAGTTATAAGAGTATATCCCGTCAGAGTAATGAGCTTTGGCGGGATTTTTCTATGGAGGATGATATTATGGCGAACAGAGAAGAACAATTAAAACAGATAACCGACCAGTTGGAACAGGGTGTCTCTGAAATATTTACATCAGAAAAATATACAGAATATTTGCAGACAATGGCAAAGTTCCATAATTACAGCTTTAATAATACACTGCTGATTGCCATGCAGAAACCGGAGGCAACGCTTGTGGCCGGATACCAGGCATGGCAGAAAAAATTTAACCGGCAGGTAAAAAGAGGAGAAAAAGGAATACAGATTATTGCACCGGCACCGTACAAAGAAAAACAGGAGATTGAAAAGACTGATCCGGAAACAGGCGAAATTGTAATCGGAGAAGATGGGCAGCCAGAGACAGAGGTAGTAGAGCGTGTTGTTACAAAATTTAGAGTGACTACTGTATTTGATGTCAGTCAGACAACGGGAGAGCCGATTCCAGAATTTGAAGTCTCAGAATTGGATGGAGATGTGCTGATTTACCATGATTTTATGGAAGCATTAAAAACAGTTGCTCCGGTGCCAATTCGCTTTATAGAGATTGATGGAGAAGCGAAAGGCTTTTATCAGTTTGTAGATAAATATATTGCTGTTCAGTTAGGAATGAGTGAAGCGCAGACGATGAAAACAGCAGTGCATGAGACTGCACATGCGGTATTACATGATCGTGACCAGATGGCTGCGGAAGGGGTAGTAAAGGATAAACTTACGAAAGAGGTGGAAGCAGAGAGTATTGCTTATGTGGTATGCAATCATTTCGGATTGGACACTTCGGAGTATTCGTTTTCTTATATTGCGAGTTGGACTTCTGGAAAAAATATGAGAGAACTGAGAGCGTCTATGGATACCATTCGCAAGACTTCTGCTGAAATAATCGGACAGATTGAAACGCAGATGAAAGAATTGCAGGTGGAATTACCGGAACAGCAGGAAGAACTCAGTGCCATGCAGTTTGCTGAACAGACAATTAACCGGCTGGAGCAGGAACGAACAATCTTCAGTAACGACCAGAGAAATCTTATTGTCAATTTTGCATTTAAACTGGATGACAGAGAAGCAACAGAGCAATTAGCAGAGAATCTTGCAGATGCAATTATAAATGGAAATCGAGAGAAGGTATTTGAATTGAGTGAGGAGGCACAGACACAGATTGATAGTCTGCCAGATCCTATGATCGGATTATCCGAATTGCATGAAGCTGGATTTTATTCAGATATTATGCTGCCACTTACCGAAGAAAGAGCAGTAGAACTGTATCGTGAGGGTGTGACAGTCTATGGCTTGAATGGAGTCAGAGAAGAACAGGGACAGTCACAGAAACTTATAAATCTGGAACAGGATATTTCTCGGCATGATGGCTTATTTGGAGTGACGAAGTTTGACTGGAAAAATTATCAGAGAAGTATGGAAACAGCCATAACACCAGAAGAAAAGATGAAAATAAAAGAAACCATCCTTTTGGAGGGGGAGGGAAATCGTTACGGCATTTATCAGATCAATAGTAGACAGGAAGAAAGAGGGTATCAGTTTTTAGGACTTGAAGCGGCAAAAGAACTTGGTTTTACCATTCACGGAAAAGATTATCAGATGGTTTACAGTGAGAGACTGAGAGCTACGACTACACTGGATAATCTCTATGAAAGATTTAACATAGAAAGACCAAATGATTTTACCGGACATTCTATGTCAGTCAGTGATGTGATTATAATGAACCGTGGCGGAAATCTAAAAGCATACTATGTGGACTCGTTTGGATTTGAAGAATTGCCAGACTTTATTGCGCAGAGAGCAGAGGTGTTAAATGACAGTCCGATAAAGGCGTATCCGGAAGTTTACATGGGAACTTTGGAAAACGCTATGCAAGAGAGAAATGTAGATACTTACCTGGATTCCAGAAAGCTGAACATTGACTGCAAAAATGCAATAGAACAGGCAATTTCAGATAACTTTGATGGTATGAGCCTGAACCCTGGTGCTGCAGTAGCTGTGGTTGAAAAATATGGAGAAGAACGTGTTGCGTTTGTCCTGGCAAATACATTGAAACAGCTTTCCTATGATGGAAGATTTTCTGATTTTAATAAACAGTGGGCGGAAGGGATTGAAGTTCCAGAAAACATCAGTCGGGGAATGGATCTGAACAGAGACTATGTTGTGAGCAGTCATCCGGCAGTTTTGAATGGCTTCATTGATATGGCGAAGAGAGAAATTCGTACCCGCAAGCTGGAACAGGTGCTTGATGTGAAAAATCAGCATATTACTGAAAATACGAAAGGATATGAAGCAGAGGGACACACTGGAACATGGTATGCACTGGATATGAAAGAATATCATGGAGAGAGATTCTTCCAGATGCGTAGTGAACAGTATGGACAGGAAGTAGCAGATATTATAGTTTCTGAAAATGGAACACTGGTAGCAGAGGATATCTGGCATGGATTTGATGAAGGAGTCAGAGAAGCAATCTCGGAATATCTGGAAGAAAATGGAGCGACAGTCTATGATCTGACAGAAATTCCACCACAGGCAACTGTTATCCTGACAGATGGAACAGTATTAAAAACGGAAAAACAGCAGGTGGTCAATACAGAAAGCTGGAAACCAACTCTGACAGGGAAGAATCTGAAGGATGAAGAACAGCAGTTTAGCTTTTTTGAGATACATAAGGTCAGGGAAAATGATGGGATTGATCTGAAAATGCCAGATATTCATTATGTTGGTCAGTACTATGTGATTGAAGACTTGGAATCAAAAGGCGGCTTGAAGATTGAACGTTACAACGGTTTGGAAGCTGCACTGGGAGCATATTATTCACTGCCAAATCATAAGATGAAAGCTCTTGGAATTGAAAATACGGCACCATTGCCAGGAAGCCTGGATTTTATTCAATGTAAAAATGGTATAGACACATTAATCTATGATTGCCAGAAAGTAGAAGGATGGCTGAATCCGGAGATATATAATATATTCAAAAATCTGAAAATCAGTCTGGATGGGCACGATACGGAAATCGCATATAAGATTGGAGAATCATATTTGACGATTCAGACAACAGAAGAAGGGTACGATTATACATTTTTTGATAAAGACTATTTGGAACTGGATGGCGGAATTTACGATGATCCGGATATTTCTATCTCAGAAGCGGTAGATGAGATTTTGCAGGAGGAAGGCTTTTCAATAAAGGATGCGGAAGTGACTGACTATGAGGCATTGGAAATGAAAACGGAACATGCAGAAAAAGAGAATATCGAACAGGTGCAGATGGAGCAGAATTGTCCGAAATCTATTTTTGAAGGATATGATAGAAATACTGCGATAGAAACATATGAGGGAATTACTGTTCAATTTGCAGATGCTAAGACTTATCTGACTGTACAGCCAACGAAAGAAGGTTATTCCTATATTTTTTATGATACTAATTTGAAGGAAGTCGGCGGCGGAACACATGAATATCTGGATGATTCCATACAGGAAGCAACCTATGCAATCTTGAAAAAAGAGGGAATGCAGAAGGAGCAGTGTATAAAAATAGATGATTCAACATTCAGGGACGAGCTGATTCAGAATGCGAAAAAATTGTTGGAAAATGGAACGGTTCGTCGTACTTCTGAACTTGGAAGATGTGAAGCAGCGTTGAATGGAATGAACCGGGCAGAAATTGAATATGACGTACTGGCTCACACAAGGGCAGTGTTAGAAGAAATGGGAATGGAAAATGAAGTTACTCTGATCGGGGCAAGAGTATATGGTTCCAGAAGCAGAGAGGGACTTTATCATGCAGATTCAGATGTAGATGTAGTAGTTTCTTATCGTGGAAATATCAGAGAAGATGTATTGTTTAATGCTGTTAATGAAGCGGGGCTGAAAATTGCAGGACTTCCGATAGATATTAATCCGATTTCAGAAGAAAGGACAGGAACGCTGGCAGAATATATGAAGCAGGCAGAGGAATATCTGGATAAGCAGGAACATTCAACAGTTATCGAAGAACATCCTAAAGGAACAATTGCGTTTTATGTAGCTGAGTGTATGGAGTTTCCGGTCATGGGTGAATATCATGAAAATCTTACCCTGGAAGAAGCCTTGCGCATATATGAAACTATTCCGGCAGATCGTATGAATGGAATTAAAGGAGTCGGGTTTGAGCTACATGACGGAAGTGATTATGATGGACCGTATGATCTTATGAGAATGGGGACTGTTGATCGTGAAGGTATCAATATGATTCAACATTACAAGGACAGTCCATTGGTTCAGAAAGCAATGGATGATGTGGAGAAGTATTTTGCAGAGAAACAGGAAAAGTCTCGAACAGAAGAAAAGACTGCTGAGAGCAAAAGAATTTCGAAAGAGCAGACCGGACAGCCAAAAGGAAAGAAGCAATCGGTTCTTCAGGCATTGCGGGAGCGTCAGGCAAAGATAAAAGAGCAGGAACAGAATAACGCAAAAGAAAAAACGAAGGCTCGCAAGAAAGGAGAAGTAACATTATGATGGTAAGATTTGACGAAGATGAATATATTGCTGTGGCAATTTTTGATACGGGAGACAGAGTCCAGACAATGGAGGCGATGGATGAAATCTTTTCCTATCTGGATGAAGATATGAAATTTCTGATTTTTACAACGATTAAGAAATTATATTATCTCAGCGATGAAGGGTATAAAGAATTGCAGAAAACCGTAGAAATTTATAAAGCAGATCTGGAGGTGGATGAAGAATGAGTACAAGTCAGTTTGCAGTTTATCAGTTAAAACGAAAACTGGAATTAAGAAATTTTCTTTATCGAACATATGAAGAACTTGCACAGGAGCAGATTCCTGTGCAGGTGGGAAATTATGAACAGGTATATATTGGGACAATGAAACCGGGCGAAACACCTGAACAGGTAAAAAAGAATATTGATCAGAGACAACCACACAATTATAAGGGACATGCGATTAGTACCAGTGATGTTCTGGTATTGAATGACAACGGTGAAACAATAGCTTACTATGTAAATAAGAATTCCTTTGTTGTAGTACCGGATTTCATGAGGATTCCCTCTTCTTCTGGTGGACTTACGAAGAATACAGCAGGATATGAAATCAGTGGAAAAGGCGGTACATGGGAAGTAGTAGATTATATTCTCATGGAAGGAAAAAATTTTTTCCTTATGGAGCATGAGCAACATGGAAAAGATGTTGCCTATGTAGTGCTTGACCAGAATGGAAAGGTACTCGTGGATGGTACTTATAACGGATTTGATGATGAAGTAAAACAGAAAATCCGTGATTATCTGCATCCACCGACACAGGATTCACCGGAAAAGCAAAAACCAAAGCTGGAGAATTGGCAAAAGTATCTGGAATAAATTCCAGCAGAAATCCGTTCTGACAAGCGACAAGACCGCAAAAATCAAGGCATTCAGCGGAAAAGCACTCGTTATCGTACGCAGCACCGAAGGTGCAGGCGGTTTCGTACTGAAAGCAGAATCCGCAGGTCTGAAAGGGGATTCTGTATTTGTAAGTACCGTAGGTGACAAAAAGGGTGAAGTATTCCTGAAAGATTACACGATCAAATCAGAATACACCGTTACCATGGGAACCAAACCACAGCTTCAGACAGCCGTAACCGGTATCATGAGTGATGATTCCACACAGGAAGTGTCCAAGCCCATCAACCCGAAGACATTGTATAATATCCTGTC
>OHAH01000083.1_pt1 | contig 68731 bp, 88 predicted proteins | sample 1577071 | NCBI WGS metagenome assembly OHAH01 (sample SAMEA3541520, study PRJEB24748) | human gut metagenome | biome: human gut; feature: human-associated habitat; material: faeces | place: China | collected 2012 | reverse complement strand
GCAGACGGTGATCTCACTGGTTCTGGCGATCCTGCTCTGCGAACTGCTCAGTGTGAGCACTTTACAGAACAATATGACGACACAGGCCAGAAATTTCGTGGAGGCACAGGCCGGAACCAATGCCAATGTAGTGAATGAATGGCTGGTAGAAGAGGGAAACATTGTGCACACGATCCGCAACGGTGTGGCATTTATGAACACGAAGGATACAGATCAGATCATGGATTATCTGGAAGTGAATCTGGCGGATGCGGTGGGCGGAGTGAATAAGAACCTTCAGGGGATCACCTATTCCAGTGAAAATATGTCTACAGAGACCAAGGGCGTATTACAGAGCATCGGCAAACTTCAGCAGAATATGCGGCAGTTCCGTGTCTGAGTAAGTTTGGAGGGAAATTATGTGGCAGCCACAGGAAGACAATACGTATAATGATCTGCGGGAAAACTCCATCAGACAATGGCTGGAGGATATGAGCAGACATGAAGATGTAGCGGTCCGCGGAGGCGTGAAAGTCACCGCGGAATATCTGGAGGATCTGAAGAAGCAGATCCGTCAGTTAGAGGAAAAATGTGCATTGAAAGATGCCTATTTGAAGAAGATGAAAGAGAAGGCGGGACAGTGAGAGATCACTGTCCTGTTTTTCTATAGAAAAATGCTTGAATTTCTGGCAGAAGCGGGGCACGGGAGGGTTGACAGTTATCGGGAAAAAAAGTATCATATATAAGATATTGAGCTAAAATTGCGGGAAAGGCAATTTGCAGATATAAAATATACGAGCGGAAGGGTAGAAAACCATGGCACTTAGCAAGAAGCCTACAACGGGCATGAAAGATATCCTGCCGGAGGAGATGCAGATCCGTGATTACGTGATCAGCGTCATCAAGGACACCTACGGCAAATTCGGTTTTACTTCCATTGAGACTCCCTGTGTGGAAAATATTGCAAACTTAAGCAGTAAGCAGGGCGGTGACAATGAGAAGCTGATCTTCAAAATCTTAAAGCGCGGCGAGAAACTGAATGTAGCAGCTGCGACCACCGAGGAAGAGGTAGTCGACAGTGGGCTGCGTTATGACCTGACGGTACCGCTGGTACGTTATTATTCCAATAATGCGGCATCCCTGCCTTCTCCTTTTAAGGCATTGCAGATGGGCAATGTATGGAGAGCGGACAGACCTCAGAGAGGAAGATATCGTCAGTTCATGCAGTGTGATATCGATATTCTCGGTGAGCCGTCTAACTTAGCGGAGATCGAACTGATCCTGGCGACCACCACCACACTGGGCAGGCTTGGATTTAAAAATTTCCAGATCCGTATCAATGAACGCCGTATTCTGAAGGCAATGGCTGCTTACAGCGGATTCCCCGAAGAGTCCTATGACAGTGTATTCATCACTTTGGACAAAATGGACAAGATCGGTCTGGAAGGCGTGGAAGCTGAGCTTTTGGAGAACGGTTTTGATAAGACATGTGTAGACAAGTATCTGGAACTGTTCAAGGGTCTGGAGAGTGCAGAGGATGGTGTGGCTTATCTGGCGGATACCCTGGAAGGATTCTTAGAGCCCGAGATCGCCCAGAGCCTCAGAGAGATCATGGACAGCGTCAGAGCGACGAAGGCTTCCGATTTCGAGATCGTGTTCGATGCTACGCTGGTAAGAGGTATGTCTTATTATACCGGAACCATTTTCGAGATCGCTATGCCGGAATTCGGTGGCAGCTGCGGTGGCGGCGGACGTTACGACAAGATGGTCGGCAAGTTTACCGGCAATGATGTGCCCGCCTGCGGATTCTCCATCGGCTTCGAGCGTATCATCATGCTGCTCATGGAGAGGGGGTTCCAGGTGCCTACGAGACCGAAGCAGGTAGCATATCTGATCGAGAAGGGTGTCAGTGGCGAAAGACTGTGTGAGGTGATCGCACAGGCCCAGGAAGCCCGTAAGGACGGTACTCAGGTACTGGTAGCCCGCATGAACAAGAATAAGAAATTCCAGAAAGAACAGCTGAACAAGGAAGGCTACGAAGAATTCGTGGAATTCTATAAAGAAGAATTAAAGAGATAAAAAGCAACAGACGAAGGAGCAAAAGCAATGATTCAGTCCAGAACCCATAATTGTAATGAACTTCGGATCGGCAACGTTGGCGAGAGAGTCACACTGGTCGGCTGGTTCGAGAACATGAGAAAAGTCAGCAAGAATCTCGGATTTGTCATTTTGCGTGATTTCTACGGAACCACTCAGCTGGTAGTAGAGACCGAAGAGATGATGAACGTGATGGATGGCATCAACAAGGAGTCCACCATCTCCGTGGAAGGTGTGGTAAGAGAGCGTTCCAGCAAGAATGCCAATCTGCCTACCGGAGAGATCGAAGTAGTGCCTGACAAGATCGAGATTTTAGGTAAGTGTATCTACAATGCACTTCCTTTTGAGATCAATCAGTCCAAGGATGCAGACGAGAATGCCCGTCTGAAATACCGTTATCTGGATCTGAGAAATCCGAACATGAAGAAGAATATCGTGATGAGAAGTCAGATCGTGGCAGAGCTGCGTCAGAGAATGTATGCTCTGAACTTCATGGAGATCACCACCCCTATTCTGACCTGTTCTTCCCCGGAAGGTGCGAGAGATTATCTGGTTCCTGCCAGAAATCATCCCGGCAAGTTCTACGCTTTGCCCCAGGCACCCCAGCAGTTCAAGCAGATCCTGATGGCTTCCGGTTTTGACCGTTATTTCCAGATCGCTCCCTGCTTCCGTGATGAGGATGCGAGAGCAGACCGTTCTCCCGGAGAATTCTATCAGCTGGATATGGAGATGGCATTCGCTTCCCAGGAAGATGTATTTTCCATCGTAGAGCAGGTGCTGCCTCCCGTATTTGAAAAGTATGGCATTTATAAAGAAGCTTCCAAGGCGCCTTTCGTACGCATCCCTTATCTGGAGGCTATGGATAAGTACGGCTCCGATAAGCCGGATCTGCGTATCGATCTGGTGCTGACCGATGCCACCGAGGTAATGCAGGGCTGTGGCTTTGCTGCTTTCGAAGGTCAGACGGTAAAGGCTATCGTGGTGGATGGCTTCACCGCTACCCGTAAGCAGATCGATGCTATCTGCGCAGAGGTAGAAGTACAGACCGCACGCAAGGGATTCTGGTTCCGTGTAGACGAGAACGGAGAGTTCGTAGGCGGTATCTCCAAGTTCTTGCAGGATCGCAAGGAAGAAGTCATCAAGGCTCTCGGCCTTAAGAACGGTGACTTTGTAGGGCTTGCCGCAGGCAAGAAGCTGGAAGCGCAGAAGACAGCAGGTGTATACAGAAAGCTGCTGGGTGCAGCCAGCGAGAAACATATGAAGAAGGATTGCTACGAGTTCTGCTGGATTGTGGATTTCCCGATGTATGAGATCGGTGAAGAGTCCGGCGAACTGGAATTCTGTCATAATCCGTTCTCCATGCCCCAGGGCGGTATGGATGCGCTGAACAATCAGGATCCTCTGGAGATTCTGGCATACCAGTACGATCTGGTCTGCAACGGCGTAGAGCTGTCCTCCGGCGCAGTGAGAAACCATGATCCTGAGATTATGATCAAGGCATTCGAACTGGTAGGCTTAGGCGAAGCCGATGTGAAGGCAAAGTTCCCTGCCATGTACAATGCATTCTGTTACGGAGCACCCCCTCATGCAGGAATCGCTCCCGGCGTAGACCGTATGATCATGTTGATCTGTGGTGAGGAAAGCATCCGTGAGATCATTCCTTTCCCCATGAACAAGAATGCCATGGACATTATGATGGGAGCACCGGGTACGGTAGAGCAGAAGCAGTTGGATGAACTGCATCTGGCCATCACCGCCAAGCCGGAAGAATAATAATGAGGCTGTCGCACGATTTCTGTGTGACAGCCTTTATGTTGGGTATATATGGCAATTTGTCAGGAGAAGAATATGGCTGTAGGAATTTATGTATTGCATTTGCACCCAGGTGAGGAAGAAATCAGGCGGACATTCCTGCGGGAAGCTGCAGAATGTGTGGATCCGGTGCGGTGTAAGAAGGTACAACGGCTGAAAAGCACCGGAGCAAAGGCAGCCAGTCTCGGCGCGGGAATGCTGTTGCAGAAGATGGCTCTGGATCTGATAGACGGTACGGAGAATACCGGAATCCTGTTTCTGGAAGAGGATGAGCTGCTTGCGGTGTTACAGGAGCGGATGCACCGGGACAAGGCGGGGGCGTTATCCTTTTCCTACGAATATGGAGAACTGGGGAAGCCACAGATCGTGAATATCCCGAAAAAATTCAATCTGTCTCATTCCGGAGACTATGTGGTCTGCGCGGTAGGAGACGGAGAAGTGGGAGCGGACATTCAGAAATGGGTTCCCTATAAGGAACGGACGGCAGAGCGTTTTTTTGCGCCAACGGAATGGAAACTGCTGCAGGAACTGCCTGCGTCACAGCGCACGGAACTGTTTTACCGATTGTGGAGCAGAAAAGAAGCCTACGGCAAATACACCGGCCAGGGGATCGGCAGTGCAGTGGGAGAAGATTTCTCCGACGAACAGAACTGGCAGGAAAAGCAGATATGTTTCCGGGAACGGGTTCTGGAGGATAGCTATTCGCTGGCGGTCTGTTACGGAACAGCAGAAGCGTAAAAGATAGGGAACGAGAAAGCTGTACAGGGATAGGAAGCATGAAAAGCGGATGCGCCTTACATGGAAAGCGCGAAGAAATGAGGACTTTATGAAAAGATTAATGATGTATCTGAAAGATTATAAGAAAGAGTCCATACTGGCACCACTGTTCAAACTGCTGGAAGCATTTTTCGAACTGATGGTTCCTCTGGTAATGGCAAATATCATTGACTATGGTATTTTCAATCGAAATATGGGTTATATTGGCAAAATGGGGCTGGTTCTGCTCCTGCTCGGCGTAGTAGGACTGGCTTCCTCCATTACGGCGCAGTTTTTCGCAGCCAAGGCGGCAGTGGGATTTTCTACCAAGCTGCGTCAGGCATTGTTTGATCATATTGAGGATCTGAGCTTTACGGATATTGATAAGGCGGGAACTTCCACCATGATCACCCGTATGACCAGTGATGTGAACCAAGTGCAGTCCGGTATCAACATGACACTGCGTCTGTTCTTACGTTCCCCGATCATTGTCTTTGGTGCCATGATCATGGCATTCACCATTGATGTGAAATGTGCCCTGATCTTTGTAGTGGCGATTCCTTTGTTGTCCATTGTGGTATTCGGTATTATTTTATCCACAATCCCTATGTACAAAAAGGTGCAGTCCAGGCTGGATCAGGTATTGGGCATCACCAGAGAGAATCTGACCGGTGTCCGTGTCATCCGTGCATTCCATCAGGAAGCGAAGGAAGAAGAGCGATTCCGGGAGAACAATGAGGCATTGTCCGCCATGCAGATCTTCGTAGGTAAGATCAGTGCCTGCATGAATCCTGTAACCTATGTCATCGTAAACGGTGCTATCATTGCCCTAATCTATACCGGTGCGGTACAGGTTAATATCGGTAACTTAAGCCAGGGTGAGGTGGTAGCGATCATCAACTATATGAACCAGATACTGGTAGAGCTGGTGAAGCTGGCAAACCTGATCGTGACCATGACCAAGGCTTTGGCCTGTGCAGAACGTGTAGCTTCCGTTTTCGATATCGGCGCAGATGCTGCATATGTGGGAGCGCAGAATCAGAAACTAGCGGATAAGGTAGATAAGAGCGCACCTTTCTTAGACTTCAAACATGTATCCCTGACTTATCAGGGAGCCGGAGCACCTACTTTGCAGGATATGAACTTCACCGTAAACCGTGGCGATACCGTAGGTATCATCGGAGGTACCGGTTCCGGTAAGACCTCCCTGGTGAATCTGATCCCAGGTTTCTATCCGGCGACAGAAGGTGAGATCCTGTTGGAAGGCAGAGATATCCGGACCATGAGTGATGAGGAACTGCGCGGACGTATCGGCGTCGTACCGCAGAAGGCAGTCCTGTTCAAGGGAACGATCCGCAGCAACCTCCAGTGGGGCAAGCCAGACGCTACCGAAGAGGAGATGTGGAAAGCACTGGAACTGGCACAGGCATCGGAAGTGGTAGACGGTAAGCCCGGAAAGTTAGATGCAACTGTGGCACAGAACGGTAAGAACTTCTCCGGTGGACAGAGACAGCGTCTGACGATTGCAAGAGCCTTGGTCAGAGAGCCTGAGATCCTGATCCTGGATGACAGTGCCTCCGCACTGGATTATGCCACCGACGCAAAACTGCGTGCGGCACTGCGTACCCTGGAAGATAAGACCACGACCTTTATCGTATCCCAGCGAGCTTCCACTATCCGCCATGCGGACAAGATCATCGTACTGGATGACGGTGAGATCGCAGGTGTGGGAACCCATGATGAATTGTTGAAGGATTGTACGGTATATCAGGAGATTTATTATTCCCAGTATCCTGAGCAGAGAGGAGGTGTTCGGTAATGCAGAAGACAAATAATAAAGCAACCATGAAGCGTGTGCTGAAATATATCCGGAAATATACACCGGCACTGGTACTCTCCCTGCTGTTAGCAGGCCTGACCGTGTTATTGACCTTATATATCCCTATCCTCACCGGTAATGCGGTGGATCTGATCATCGGCAGGGGACAGGTAGATATACCGGGTATTTTTTCTATTATGAAAAAAATTGCCATCGCAATGATCATCACAGCAGTCGGCCAGTGGGTCATGAACACCTGCAACAACTATATTACCTATCATGTGATCCGGGATATCCGTACGGATGCTTTTGCAAAGCTGGAGATCCTGCCCTTAAAATATCTGGATGCCCATGCTTACGGTGATATCGTGAGCCGTGTTATTGCGGACGTGGATACTTTCGCAGACGGTCTGCTGATGGGATTTACCCAGCTGTTCACCGGTGTACTGACGATCCTGTGTACGCTGGGCTTCATGTTGGTGACCAATGTGCCCATCACATTGGTAGTAGTATGTATCACTCCGGTATCCTTCCTGGTGGCAAAATTCATTGCAACCAAGACCTACTCCATGTTCAAGGAGCAGTCCGAGACCAGAGGCGAGCAGACTTCCCTGATTGAGGAAATGATCGACAACCAGAAGATTGTAAATACCTTTTCCAGAGGAGAAGCGGTGAAGAGCAAGTTTGGAGAGATCAACGGCAGATTGCAGAAATGCTCTCTGAAAGCTATCTTTTTCTCCTCCATTACGAACCCGGCGACCCGTTTCGTTAACAGTCTGGTATATGCCGGTGTCGGTGTGTTCGGTGCGCTCGTAGCGATCAAGGGCGGTATCAGCGTAGGCCGTCTGTCCTGCTTTTTAAGCTATGCGAACCAGTACACCAAGCCCTTCAACGAGATCTCCGGCGTGGTAACAGAATTGCAGAATGCTTTTGTCTGTGCCGGACGTATCTTCGAACTGATCGACGAGGAGCCTCAGGTGCCCGATGCTGCGGATGCAAGAGTATTAGAAGAGGCTCAGGGCAACGTAGATCTGAAGGATGTATATTTCCAGTATGTACCGGAGAAGAAGCTGATCCAGAACTTTAACCTGCAGGTAAAACCCGGGCAGAGAGTTGCCATCGTAGGCCCTACCGGATGCGGTAAGACCACCGTGATCAATTTGTTGATGCGTTTTTACGATGTGAACTCCGGCTCCATTAAGGTGGATGGTACCGACATCCGGGATATCACCAGAGGAAGTCTCCGTACCAATTACGGTATGGTGCTGCAGGAGACCTGGTTACGTTCCGGCACTATCCGTGACAACATCTGCATGGGTAAACCGGACGCTACCGAGGAAGAGATCATCGCAGCAGCCAAGGCATCCCATGCCCATAGCTTTATCAAGCGACTGCCCCAAGGGTATGACACCGTGATCACCGAAGACGGCGGCAGCCTGTCCCAGGGACAGAAACAGCTTCTGTGTATCACCAGAGTCATGCTGTGCCTGCCTCCCATGCTGATCCTCGATGAGGCAACCTCCTCCATCGATACCCGTACCGAGATCAAGATCCAGAACGCATTCGCCAAAATGATGGAAGGCCGCACCAGCTTCATCGTAGCCCACAGACTTTCCACCATCCAGAGCGCTGATGTCATCCTGGTAATGAAAGACGGAAACATCATCGAACAGGGCAACCATGAGACCCTGCTGGCAAAGGGCGGTTTCTACGCGAATCTGTATAATAGCCAGTTTGCCGTGTAACGAGACATGCAAAGGCAAGGAAACTACCACTCAATGGGGAGCTTGCTCACCAGGGAGTGGTAGTTTTTTTGACTTTATACGGCGACAGCCGTCATCCGCCGAAAGCCCGCCAGGGCTTTTGGCGGATGCTGGCATGGCTCGTTACACGTACCCCCGTCAGCGGCACACCCTTTGCCCTGTTCTTTTCCAAAAAGACAGAAAATATGTCGAAAAATATCAAAAATTGTAAAAATATACCAGCACAATAAAAATATTGAAAATAAATTAAAATATTTCGAGAAATGTGTTGACAAATGTACAAGCATGTATTATATTAGACTTAACAAAAGAGAAACGGAACAACCCAACAAAGAAGGTTGGGAGAGAAGTACAAAAGAATCTATAGAAAGAGAGGTATAGTCCACCTAACAAGTAAAGTCCTACCACAGTCTTCCATGATGTACAACTGAATAGAACTACCAAAGAGAACCAATTTACATAGAGAACATCAAGTACACAGAAGAAAAAGTAATGAACAACAGAAGATAAGAATTATCTCACATTACAGTACATACGTACAAAAGAAAAGTGGAAAGAGAACAAAAGACAAAATGGAAGATCAAATTTAAGAAAGAGAGGGCAAGCCATTGGAGCCTGTAGTCTGAGAGGGCGTACTGATTGAAAGAATGATCGGTACGCTCTCTTAATGTTGTATAACTATTCAGAGCCAAGTAAAAAATCAAGATGGTCGTCAAATGCTTGCATTTGTAAGTCCATATTGGATTTTTTATTTTGCGAATGAGGTTCTGAATAGTTGTACAATTTTCCAGTGGAAAAACCTACCGATATCATGTACAATAGAAGAATAGTACAGATAGAGGAGTTATGAAAATGGACACAAACGAACAGAATCAGCAGGACAAAAGAGAACTCAGACATAAGAGAAGACAGAGAAATCAGATCATTGCATATACGGTTGTAGGTATTATGATCCTGTTGCTGGCGGTGGGAATTGCTTTTGCTGTAAGTAAGATTACCAGCATGAGTCGTAATCAGGAAGAACAGCAGAACAAGGTGGATGAGATCCTTTCGGATGAGGAGACAATCCAGGCGCCGACGGAAAGCCAGGAGACAGTGGTGGAACTCACGGATGAGCAGAAGCTGGATACCATTATCAATGAGGCAATCATCCAGAACATGCCTCTGGAAGATAAGGTAGCCGGATTATTCATTACGACGCCGGAATCGATCACCGGTGTGTCTGCGGCAGTACAGGCGGGAGACGGTACCAAGGATGCGTTATCCCAATACCCGGTAGGTGGAATCGTATACGCTGCGAAAAACATCCAGTCTGCAGATCAGCTGAAGCAGATGATCGATAATACCAAATTATATACCAGCTATCCCCTGTTTATTGCCATTGACGGAGAGGGAAGCGATACAGATGCGGTAGCTGCGGCAGGCCTTGGCACTAAAGTGGACACACCCCAGAGCATCGGGGCTACCGGAGATACCAACAATGCGTACCTAGCGGGAACCACGGTGGGAACTTATCTGGCAGAGCTGGGCTTTAATCTTGATTTCGCACCTTCTGCAGATCTCAGTGTAGTGGATGGAAATGCGGCAGGCAGCAGTTCTTACGGATCGGAAGCGGACAATGTGGCATCCTTTGTAGGATATATGCAGGCAGGATTACAGGAGCAGAAGGTGACCGCATGTATCGGACAGTTCCCTGGTATCGGCAGCAGTACCCAGAGCACGAAGGACGGCATGGCATCTACAGACAGAAGTGCGGAAGATTTCAGGGCCAATGAATTTGTGGTTTTCCAGACTTGTATCGACAATGGCATGACCAAAATGATCCGCATCAGTAATATGGCGTCATCTTCCCTGACCGGAGACAATACCCCCTGCACGTTCTCCAGCGCGGTGGTAACGGATATTTTAAGAAATGAACTGAATTTCCGCGGTGTGATCGTGTCCGGAGCCATGAATGAGGCTGCAATCTCCAATTACTATGGAGCAGATGAAGCTGCGGTACTGGCACTTCGCGCAGGCTGTGATATGATCTATGCACCGGAGAATTTTGAGACGGCATACAACGGAGTATTGGAGGCTGTACAGAACGGCACCATTTCCGAGGAACGCATCAATGATTCCCTGCGGAGAATCTACCGTATCAAATATGCGGATAAACTGGAACAGTAAAGAAGATAGAAGACGATTGCATGTGAGTGCAGTCGTCTTTTTTCTTGTAAAAAATGGCCGTTCATGTTATCTTAGCAATAAGAGCAATATTTCTCTTACAAATTCTCATATCGTTGACTAGCGATCTATAGTCGTTTTCCCAGAGACGTGAATGGAAGAAAGAAACATGAAGTTAAAATGAAGGTGGTGAAAAGAGTGAAGTGTATAGCATAGGAAAAATAAATCAAAAAATATATAAATGTATAACAGAGGATATTATTACCGAAGAGGTTATTATCACAGACAATCAGATTCAACATATTAAGGACAGACATCCAGAGGCATATAATAAAGTATTGAAAAATATACAGGAGACAATAAGTACCCCGGATTATATTATTAGGGATAAGCATGCATATACGGGACTGATTATTAAAAGAATACAAACGGAAGAAGGATTTTTACAGATTGTATTAAGATTATGTACTTCGGGGGATGAACATGGATATAAAAATTCTGTGATTTCATGCTGGAAAATTAGTGAGAGAAGATTGCAGAATTACTTGCGAAATAAAGAAATTCTTTACAGTAGGGAATAAACAGGGTATAATCTATATACAATAAGAGAGGAACTATCCGAGGTGGTAAATTTCGTTGCAACCACGCACCCTATGGGTCAAAAGAGATGCAGGAGAGGCGACGCCTGCCGGATGGTTTCTTGCTTATGTTATTGAGTCACCATTTTGTGGTGGCTTTTTTAGTTTTAACCACATGCGTTGTAGAACCAGCTGTCTACAATTTCATGCAGACACAAAAAGAGCGGAAACCCTGTAAAATCAAGGCTTCCGCTGCAAATAAAAGAAGCGCGAGACGGCGCACGAGGTCCGGGGGACCTCGGACTGCGCGGACCGGAGCGGAGCGTAGACATCGAACTTTCGAGCCCTGCCAGGGCTCGAAAAAAAGAACGATACCGATTTGGTATCGTTCTTTTTTCAAGCGCGAGACGGGGATCGAACCCGCAAAGCATTTTTGTTAGAAATGCCGAAAATACGGGAAATGCTGATAAACACTGGGTTTACAATAACGTCCAAAATGTACTATGCGCGATAAAAATACACTATTTACATAGGTTTTGCAACGCAATGCACCATGAATGCAACATGAAATGCAACATGGATGATTATGTAGCAATTCGGTGTTCCTCGATAAATTTCATAAATTCTTTCTGGCTTTTCTTATTATCTTCTTTGCCAAAAAGGGTGAGCCAGGCTCTGTATTTTTCCCACGGCATATTTTCCGAGATCGGATTTGCAATATTATCAAAATATCCATCAATTTTATCATCAACAGCAGTACGGATTTCGGAGAAGGTCTGGGTGTATACTTTTTTCATGATCTTATCAGACTTCCAGCCTCCGCGCTCCTGAGCATACTTGTCCGGGATACGCAGAGCCGCCATAACGGATGCGTTCAGGTGACGCAGATCATGAAAGGTCATATGCTTAAACCGGTGCTCGTCTTGGAACTTGATCCACTTGTGATAGATCTGGGCTTCGGTCAGGGTAACAAGTCTGTCTCCTGGAACCTTATCAATCAGAGATTTGATATAGGGCGGAATCCTGTGAGTACGGTTACGGTATTTATTTTTTGCAATTTCTTTGCGGTGATCTTTACCGCCCACAACAACCACAACCTCTGCAATGCGGATGTGATCCCCAGAGATTGATTTTGATTTTGTCAGTCCTCGGATCTCCGACATCGAGAAACTGAGCCAGGCAGCCAGCAGGACCGGCAGCTCCAGCTCGTTGCCTTTGATCGCCGGCAGAAGCGCCTCCGCCGGTATCAGATCCGGCACACGATCAGGGACTTCTGGCAGTTCGATGTTGCGCAGGACATCATCCAGAGAGCTTGTATACTTACGGATTACGGATGCAATAAGGCTCCATTCGTTCTGAAGACGCTTTGGGGAAAGTGTCGCACCTTTTTTTCGGTTGCAAGGACGCTTGGATTCCATATTGATCGATTCCTGCAGGAGTTCCTTGTCCATATCTTTGACACAAATCTGCATCAGGTCCTGAAAACCATTCCGCTGGATACACCTATAATCCTGGATAGTAGTAAGAGATCTATTCAGGACAAGACGGGATTCAATGTATTTGTCTATCAATTCTGTAAGCGGAAGAAGAGTATAATCTACTTTCTTTTGCTTCGGCTGCTTTGCCAGTTCTTCTTCCTTCTGCAGAATAAATTGCGCTGCTGCAAGTTCTACCGCTTTTTTGGTGGGCCCGGTAATGGTTTTATATTTTCTTGTCGTCTTCTGTTCTCCATTCGGAAGCAGAACAGGAGTGCCGTCTGCATTATAGACCGGTTCTGAGTGACTGTATGGCTTAATACACCATGTTCCACTCGGCAGCTTATAAGGTGTTGCCATAATATCATCCTCCTAAAAATGGGCATAAAAATGCCCGGTGGGTTGAAATTTCACCGGGAAGATGATACAATCAGCTTGTGTAGGGCTATTGTATCGGGCTTCCCGATGCGGTTCCTATCAGCTCCGGTGCGCCAACACTGGGGCTGATTTTTTATTCTATTCAATTATATTATTGATAAGTGCTTGCAATTTGTCTCTGTCCCATAACTTTACGCGGAGACGTTCGGCTTCTGCCTTTGCCTGGGACGTAAAATAATGATTAGTGAGAACCACAGCGATATCCCTTTTATAAAGATCCTTACCGGTATATGCTTGTTGCACAGCAGCGTTTCCTATGTTTGACGTATAACATTTGCATTGTATAGCGTAGGAGTTGCCGTCTTTGTCCGCTAAAATATCTACTCCGTGATCCCCACTGCCCTTCGTAACTTCAACATTTACAAAACCATTTTTCTTTAACAAGTCGGCACAGTAGTACTCAAATGAATGACCATCCATTTTATCCACAGTATCTAACTGAGATAAAGTTTTGTATATTTTCTGTTTTTCTGCTATACGATTCTTTAGCTTTTCCTCATAATAAGGCATTTCGTCTCGGATTGCTCTCAAATCAGCAGACGGTGTGCTGTCAGGCAGAAATACACCATATTCTTCAAATTGGGTCATCCATTGTAAAGTATCAATACAACTATTTAGTGCAGTATGAAATTCATTTTCATTATAAGACTTATTTGCTATTTGCGCATAATGAGAAGCTAACTGTGTTTTTTGCTCAAGAATAGTCTTTAATTCTTTTATAGTGTAATCGTAATTGCTTAATAGTATAATACGCTTATCTGGATGCAGAATCCGTTGAATTTTATTTGCGGATTCTATTCTCTTGAAGTACCAGTTTATAGGGAGACACATATAATCTATGAATTTCATTCGTAATTGTTTTGCATGCAAAATTCTAAAAACAATATTTATGGGTAAAATATATACAGTATAAAAGTATATATCCAGTATTAGTAGTTCCCATATGTAAGGATGACGTCCTAACATGGACGTATCAATCGCAAAAAGAAATGAAAATATAATAATTATAGATAAACAGGGGATTGAAATAATAAAACGTCTTAAAAAGCGTGGCCCCATTTTTATCATTGAGTTTATTTTGTTAGAAATAGAGTCCATTTTGTCAGAAAATTTACGCTTTATAGTACGGTCCCCGTTATCTTTTAAATTAAATTCATTATATTCCTTTGGGCGTAACTCTGTCATATGCTCTTTTATATAAGAATCTATTTGCTCCTGCGTAGCAATGATTGAATAAATAGTTTCATTTTTTTGCTTTATGTAGCCGATTTCAACAAGATGTTCAATTATATTTTTAGCATAGTAAAATCCTAAATTATATTCTCGCTGTATTCCTGTGATTGTAATTTCGCCTACAGTACTCATTATAAAATCCCCTTTATTATATTAATTCCAGTACAGATAAGCCAGGTTCAAAATAGATAACATAATTATCAATTTTGGCACATACGCCATACTTACTTCGGTAGCACCGGAGTGCATCCAGTAGAAATTCCTCAGTTACACCCAAGTGTTCCGCCATATCATATGCTGTTTGGCATCCCTCTTTGTAGCATGAGATGATACCATGCAATCCGATCAGCTTATTATATCCCCAGAGCCGTGCGTGTAGTTCCTGCTTGCGGTTGGTAGTGTCGGACAGCTCCAGTATAATTCCTTCGGTCGTGTGATAATGTCCCAGTTCTTCCGAAAGAACACACGCTTTTTCGGCGTCGGTATTCAAACTGTCGCTGACAGCAATATTTCCATCACAGTATAACCCTTTTATTCTAGGACTGCGAAATTTGCGATCGTAAATAGTAACTCCTTCCGCATCCGGAGAGGATGCAAGTCTTTCATAAGTAGTCAAATATATCACCCTTCTTCACAATAGCAAACCATAAGTCCTATTTAAAGGACTTTATTTCCTTTTGTTTTTGACAAATTCTGCAAATTGACGGATCTCGTCAAGCTCATCTTCTGTAAATTCGGAACCATCAAAGTGAGCAGCAAGTGTATGAGGTTCGTCTTCAATTCCAAGTAAATCATCAGCCGATACAGACAAGAGATCGGCTAGTTTCTTTATTGTCTGAACACTAGGCTCCCTATTTCCACTTTCATATAATGAGTAAGTTGATTTTGCTACTCCTATATTTTCAGCAACTTCTTTTTGGGAGTATCCCCTTCTCATTCTTGCATTTCGTAAATTTTCATTAAAGTTGTCACCCATAATGGAACCTCCTTTATATAAACCATTATATTTAGTAGCTGCAAACATGTCAATAAAAAAGTTTGCAAAAAGTAAAGAAAAGTATTGACAAGTTTGCTAACAGCAATTATATTATAATTACAGTTTGCAGATTGCAAACAAACAAGAAAGGAGACGAGAAATTGTTTAGAAATCTTGAAGCTGAACAAGCACGAAATGGTTTGACCAACGCAGATATGGGTGAAAAATTGGGAATTTCTAGAGTGTCTTATGAAAATAAGAAAAAATCTGGGAAATTTACAACATTTGAAATTAAAGCACTTTGCAAATTATTCAAATGCAAATTTGATTACCTTTTTGCAACGGATCAGCAGTAGGGAAGGAGGAATAACCAATGAGCAAAGTAGATGAGCTGATAGATGCACTGGCGGAGCATATCAAAAAACGTATCGATGAAGGTAATGACATGGAGAATGAGATCACCGAAAAGACGAAGGCTCTCGCAGAACTGGTGTCTGCAAGAGCCAAAGGATATTAGGGAAGGAGACAGCAAGAATGGATAAATTCGAAGAGATACTTTCGGAAATTCCGCAGGAGATCAAAACACTGGAAGTAGATGTGAAAAAGAAGATCTTTCGTCTGAATGGAATTGACTTCGCTGAGGGATGCGATTTCTTCTCGGTGGAATGTCAAGGTGGAAAAGGGTTTCGTGTCCGGATGGAACTGAATAAGAAAATCGTATGCACAAACTATGATTTTTGGAATCACAAGCGGGTAGGAGAACCAAAAGTATATGACAAGAAATAAGAATGGGCTAAGAAATTAGGGAAGGAGGCAGCAGGAATGGAGAAAATTGACAGATTATATGCTCTTTTAGAGCGGAATGACATGGATGAGGACACCAAGGCGGCACTGCGGTGGGCGATATTCGAACTGGAGAGGAAGTGAAAAGGATGCCGAAATCCAATTTCTTGAAAACAGAATCTGTGAGAATGAAATATGAAGCCAGGGCGCAGGCAGGCATCAGACGGTACATGTCACTGCGCCGGATCACGGACGATAAGATCGCGGCAAAGCAGAATGTGCAGGCAAGGACGATTCAGAACCGCATAAAGGATCCCGGATCTATGCAGTTGAGGGATCTGTGGGATCTGGCAGAGATCCTGGATGCTCCGGTGGGAGAACTGGCCGGCGGAGATCTGCCGGAGGAAATGATGGCAAAGTTGATGCAAATGAAATTCGACTAAAGATTTTGTGCCGTGCCCTGTACGTGGTGTTTCTGACAGCACCACCTCCCCTCTTATTAGCCTTTTTAGTGTGGTGTCCAGTGCGGTAACTGGGCATCACGTAGAGGGTGCGGACAAGCATTCATTTCAGAAAGGGGTGAGAACTTGAGAAAGATATTTAACCTGCCGAATCTGCTCGGAGCAGTGGCATTTATAATGCTGTTTATTCTTCCAGCAGGATTTTTTGAAGCAGGCATGTACATATCAGCACTGGCATGTGCCGGAGTTGGATATGCTTGCGCGTATCTGTCCATGAAAGAAGATGGGCAAATAAAATAGGATTCCCCACCGACCAAAGTTTGGAATCCTAAAAATAACACGCAAATGCTATTTATGTGTCTATTATACGGCACGGAAAGGAAAATGTCAAATGAGCAATGATAAGGACCGGTTGGAAGAACTGGAGAAGTTGGAATGCTGTGTGGCAAATGTGATACACCACATTATCCTGGGTGATTTTAGTGAAGATGATATCCTGTCTGAACTGAGTACCAAGGAAACACTGCGCAGAGCCTATTGCTTGCTGCAGAATGACGATAAGGCGCGGAAGTTAAAGTATCAGGAGGCAGAAAATGTACCGGTATAGGTGTTATGCCTGTGGTGGCATGTGCGATGCCGGGGAACTCGAAAACGGTGTCTGTTATGACTGCCGCCAGGAGGATATCCGGAGGATGGAAGCACGAAGCTTGCAGAAGAGGAAGGAACTCAATCAATTGCTCAAAGCGAAGTATGCGGAGCAGGCTGACGGGCAGATGGTGATGAAATATGGATAATGTGATGGAACAAGAACTGGTGGAGCTTGGTCTCCACCGGGAGGACCTTTATAAGAGACAGCATGAAGCGTATGAACAGGAGGAAAGAAATAATGGAGAATTACGAAGTACAGGTACAGCAGCAGACAGGAAAGATCACCTGTGATTTTGAGGGCGCCAAGGCTTACCTGAGTGCAAGATTGGATGAGTACCGTAATGTGGTATTTACCGAAGACAGCAAAAAGGATGCGAAAGCTACAGTGGCATCTCTCCGTAAGGAGAAGAAGGCGTTTGCGGATAAGGTAAAGGAAGTCCGTGACGAATATATGAAGCCTTTACAGGAGTTCGCAGATAAGGCAAAAGAGCTGGTGGATATGTATGATCAGCCTATCAATTTCATCAATGATCAGGTCTCTGCTTTTGAGCAGCGCCGCATTGAGGAAAAGCGGTTGCAGATCAATGAACTGTATCAGGATTGTCTTGGAGATATGCAGAAAGAACTACCTTTGCAGAAAATCTATAACAGCAAGTGGGAGAATTCAACCGTGAATCCCACACAGATCCGCAGAGAGATGATGGAGCGCAAAGAAACTGTGAAGCAGGGATTGGAAGCTATCCGTCAGATGCATTCCGATGTCGAGGACAGGGCTATATCCATGTTTTTGGAATCTTATGATCTGACAAAGACGATTCTTTATATTAACCAGTATCAGCAGCAACAGAATGAAATCCGTGCAAGGGAGCAGGAGAGAATCCGCCGTGAAGAGGAAGAACGTATCCGCCGCGAGGAACGGATGAAGCTGGAAGCAGAGCAGAGAGAACGCGAAGCACTGGGAAAAGCGGAGAGAGAGAAACAGGAAGCTATTGCTGCTGCGGAAGCGGAAAAACAGGCAGCTGTCCAGCAGGCAATCGAAGAAACTGCACAGGAAGTCATTGACAGCATGATCCCGGCTGATTTGGAGGGAGAAAGTAATCTGTACGAGTACCGCCTGGCACTTACTGCAGATGCCAAGGAAAAACTGGAAACCTATTTGACCAGCGTTGGAATTGATTGGGAGTTGATCTGATGGATGAAAATTTAAAAATATACAATGCAGTGAGGGTTGTTCCGACCGAAGCCAAGCGGTCGATCACTGGTGGCAGGCTGAAGGGTAAGACGGAAATCAATCCGATGTGGAGAATCAAGACTCTTACAGATCAGTTTGGTCCTTGCGGAATCGGATGGTACTACGAAGTTACAAAGCAGTGGTTAGAACCTTCCGGGAATGAGGTCGCAGCCTTTGTAAATATCAATCTGTACATAAAAGTTGCTGGGGAGTGGTCAAAGCCTATTCCCGGGGTTGGTGGAGCCATGTTTGTTGAGAATCAGAAATCAGGTGAGTATGTGTCGGATGAGTGTTACAAGATGGCTACCACGGATGCTATTTCAGTGGCCTGCAAGCAGCTTGGTATCGGAGCGGATGTGTACTGGGATGCGGATAAGACCAAGTACACGGATCCTGCGCAGCCTACTGAGAATGACAGCAAAAGACTGGAGCCGGTATTTGCCGAGTTGAAAAGGATAGGCTACAGTGCTAATTCGGTATGCAAGACCTATAAGATTGCTAGTGTGTATGACTTATCAGATTTGCAGATCAAAGATTTCTTGCAAAAGACCAAGAATATGCCGGATAAGGAGGCAGGCTGATGGAATTTACCGGAAAAGTGTCCGGGATCACTATGGACTATGCCACTGGGAAATATAACATATCCTTCCAGGCGGAATCCGCGGATGCTGTGACCAGCCAGTATGACAGGATTAAAGATATTGACAGACTGGTGATTACAGCAAAAAAGTACCGCAAGAAGAGATCACTGGATGCCAATGCATACGCATGGGTGCTGATGACCAAGATCGCGGATGCACAGGAGTATCCCACCACGAAAGAAGAGATCTACGAGAAGATGCTGAAGGACTACGGTGTGTTAGAAGAAGTTGACGGCGCACCTATTACGGTAACGGTCAAGGCCTGCGTGGACATGAGCAGGATAAGCGGACACTGGTTTCTGATAAAGAACAACGGCACCTTTAAGGCATATGCGATGATCAAAGGATCCAGCGAGTATGATACGAAGGAAATGAGCCATTTTATTGACGGAATCATTGCTGAATGTAAGGAACTTGGAATAGAGACCCTTCCACCGGCAGAACTGGAAGAAATGATGAAAGCGTGGAAGCCATGAAAAAGTGTTGGAGCGTGCTTACGGATGATATGAACCATTGTTATATTACGCGTTTGAATGTGGTCCATATCCATCACATATTTAATGGCAGCCGAAAGGCAGCCAGTGAGAAAAGAGGATTCCTGGTGCCGCTGCATCCTACCTTACATACCTATGGTCCCGACAGCGTGCACAGGAAACCGAATCAGGGACTTGACCTTCGATTGAAGCAGGAATGTCAGCGGTATTATGAGGAGCATTACGGATCCCGTGAAGAGTTTATAAAAGAGTTTGGAAGATCTTATCTATAAGGTTGAAACACCTGCCCTGCGGGGCGAAAGAAACCGTTTGTGTTAGTGATGGTGTCTCACAAACAGCCATTATTATCGTCAGGGCGGACGGTAGCGCCGCCCAGGAGGTGATCACTATTCTGATTGAGAATTACATACCTTTTGGATATGCCAACAGAATCTCACGGGAAAAGCTGTCAGCTGATACACACATGAGCGACAGGAAGAACAGGAAGCTGATGGAAGAGGCTCTGCTGTACCGTGACACTCTGATCATAAATATAGATAACGGATACTTCCGGCCGGACGGCAGCCTGGGAGACCGCCAGAAGGCCAAGGCTTATCTGTACCGGGAGCAGATGCGGACAAGTAGCTGCAGCAAGCGTTGCAAGGCTATCAGGCAGTGTCTGACACCCAAGGAAGATACCGGGCAGATGTCACTGAAAGAATTTGGAATAGGGTAGGTGACGGATATGGATTACATAAAGCTGAGCCGGAAGATACTGGAGTGGGAATGGTATGGGAACATAAATACCTGCCGGCTGTTTATCCATATGCTGTTAAAAGCCTACTGGAAGGATACGAAGATAGAGGGAAAAATGATACCGCGTGGATCGTTCGTATCATCATACGGGAAGCTTGCAGAGGAAACGAACCTCACAACAGACGAAGTAAGGACTGCTGTTAAGCACTTAATTTTTACCAAGGAGATTGCCAAGCAGACATACTCCAAAAATACCGTATTTACGGTAAATAATTACGATGCTTACCAAAATGTCCCAAGCAACTTCCCAGGCAATTCCCAACCTATTCCCACGCTATTCCCAACAAATGAAGAATATAAAGAAATAAAGAATTTTAAAAAAGAAGTACCTAAAGGTACTAAGAAAAAATTTGAGCCACCGTCGGTTGATGATGTCAGATCTTACTGCCAGGAGCGTGGGAATGGAATTGATCCTGAGTGCTTTGTTGATTTTTACAAAGCCAAGGACTGGATGATCGGCAAGAACAAGATGAAGGACTGGAAGGCAGCCGTCCGTACTTGGGAGAGAGCCGAACGGAGAGCACCTGAGCAGAAGACGGATAAGATCAACAAGGGAATGATGCGTAGCAACTACGAAGACATGGCAGAGCTGGAGAAGCAGTTGTTGTCGAATTGAGAAAAGGAGAAGGAGAATGTCGCAATATCAAGATGTCAATGCTATATGTCCTTTCTTTTTGTCCGGCGATAAGCAGCGGATCACCTGCGAGGGACTGATTGACAAAACCAAGTGCATCAACCGTTTTGATTTTGGCAAAGACCGGGAGCAGTACCGGAGCAGGTACTGTGACAGCAATTATGAGCAGTGCCGGATATACCGGATGCTGATGGACAAATACAGGGAGCAGAAATGAACCAGAACTTTAGAAGAGCAAAGGCAATCGAGGAAAAGAATAAAAAGAGGATCCTAGAAGTCAATCCACATGTGGATGAGGGCAGCGGAATCTATTTTTTAACCCGGACAGAGGACGGAATCCGGTATGCATACATCGGACAGGCAAAGCACCTGCTGACAAGACTAGCACAGCACTTATCCGGATACCAGCACATAGATTTGTCAATCAAAAATCATGGACTGTATGCCGCGGATAATATCACAGGCTGGAAAATCGGCTTTCTTCACTACCCGGAGGACAAACTGGATGAGATGGAGCAGAAATACATACGGCAGTATGCACAGGCTGGTTACCAGCTTCGGAACAAGACCGCCGGCGGTCAGGGTGATGGCAAGAAACAGATCGATGAATACCGCCCCGGGAAAGGTTATCATGACGGATTAAAGCAGGGTTACATCAACGCCAGCCGGGAGATCGCACATCTCTTTGATCTGCATCTGGAAGTGACCGCCAAGAAGGATCCACCGACGGCGCACCAGAAGAACGCCCTGGAAAAGTTTAAAGCATTTTTGCAGGCATACAAGCAACAGGAGGATGAGGATGACTAGAGATATTTATAAAGCACTCATGGTGGCAGTAACGATGTGCGAGATGCCAATCGGAACTAGGGTGCGGCTGAAAGATGATTACCCTGGTATCACACACATAATCGACGGATACCAATTGACTGCGCGGGGATCATACATGGAGTTTCGGGATGGATCCAGTCTTAACATCGAAAATTTGGAACAGATAGAGAAGGTGATCTGATGGAAATGTCAAATGAAGAGATCATACGGAGATATAAGCAGGCAAAGCATAAGCCGTCGCAGATACAGATCCTGGCGGACCTTAATGCCTGTCCGAAATCAAAGATACTGGAGATCATCAGCGGAGAGATACTTGATAATCATGCCGCTGCGCGCGCCACAGTGCCACAGGAACCGATTAAAAAGGTTGAGGTGGTAAATTCTCCGCTTGGTGAAATAGATGCCCTGGAATCGTTTGTTACGGACCGAATGGATGAATTGGAAAATCAGATTAAGGAGTTGGAGAGTAAGTACAGGGATCTTGCCACAACGCTGCTGGTAATCGGACAGTATAAGGAGATGGCAATATGAGTGGAGGATTTCATAGCGAGGATGAGCTGCGGAAGATGGAGCAGCATCCCAGTGTGCAGGCCATACGGATCGGACGGACTAAGCCGTATGACTGCAGCTATCCAGTGATGGCGGAGAGACTGAGGATCAAGGAAAGGAGCAAGGATGGAGAGACTGACACAAAAAGCACCTGATTCAGAAATGGTATGGTTTAAGGATAAAGAAAGACTATTTGAGCCATGTGAAATGAGTGCTCATCAGAGTAGGCTGGCTATTGCGAAGTTGGCAGCATATGAACAAGCCGAGGAGCAGGGATTGCTACTGCGGTTGCCGTGCAAGGTGGGAGATACATTATATTGTATAACTCCATATGTAAAAGAACCGATTATTACAGCACATGTTTTACAAATGAATATCAAGCAGTTTTACAATAAAAGAATCATTGTAAGAATTGATGTCATGAATAAAATGGGTGAAAGCTGTTATTTCTTAGATGATATAGGTAAAAAAATATTTTTATCCAAAGAGGAAGCCGAAGCCAAACTGAAAGAATTGAGAGGTGCGGAATGAAGAGAGAAGAAGCTATTTACTGCTTAAAGGCTCAGAGTGAACGGTACTCAGAGGTTTGTGAAGAATGTCCTCTGTACGGACAAACTGGATTGGATCATTGCTGTGAGGATGCATTACAAATGGCAATCACCGCATTGCAGAATCAGCCGGTGTGGATTCCGGTGAGTGATAGACTGCCTGAAGAATCTCTTAATAGCGTAATTGGATGGGATACATATCGAAACCGTTGTTGCTTTGTACAATATTTGGGAGGACGGTTTGTCCTCGGTGATGATATTGATAGCGTAAATGTTATAGCCTGGATGCCACTGCCGGAGCCATACCGGGAAAGTGAGGGAAAATAATGGCGAACAGAAATACATTACATATTTCTAAATTAGAATCATTTAAAAATTGGCTGATAAAGGACGGATGGGAACTTCTTCCACTGTCAAAGAACCCATATGAAGTATTGAGAGCAAGTAAGATGGGAATATCAAATCCTCTGATTGTGTATTCTGGAAAAAGCAAGGAGCATCTTTCCTTTGCAAATGAATGGCTGCCGGTAGTAGAAGCATTTTTACATAAAAAGACCAACGCAGATAAAATCAGAGCAATGTCGGACGAAGAACTGGCAGAAACAATCATGTGTCCATTTGATATTATCGGCAGTAACGAGATATGTTTTTATAAACGGAATTGCAAAGAATGTACATTAGCATGGTTGCAGAAAGAAAGTGAGGAATGAGGATGCAAGATAGATATTTATTCAAGGCAAAACGCAAAGATGATGGCGAATGGGTATTTGGTGGATTGTCTTACTGTGAAAAAACTAATGCTTATTTTATTACAAACATGGGGAAAGACCATATATCATATATCGGTTTTCACCAAGAGGTTGATTCTAATACCATCTGCCAGTGCACCGGACTTAAGGACAAGAACGGTAATCTGATTTGGGAGAATGACATTGTTTCTTGTAAACATGAAAAGTATATAGGGACAGATGTCTTGGACAGTAAAATGCACAAGTATACTCGAAATTATGCAATTGAATTTGAAAATACATTCTGTAATTACGGACTTCGTTTCAGAAATAAGTCAATTCATTTTCGGTGTACGCAAGCCACATTATGTATGCATGATTGTGAAGTGCTTGGAAATGTATTTGACAATCCAGAACTGTTGGAGGAGTAGCTATGCGAGTACATAACCTTAAAATCTTAAATGATTTTGCAGATGCGGTAGTAATGGGAGAAAAGCCCTTTGAGATCAGGAAGAATGACCGTGGATATCAGAAGGGTGATTATATCAAGTTCCAGGCGATAGATGAAAGCGGCACACCGAATCAACATTGCATCAATGACAAATTATATCTCATTACCTTTGTAATGAATGGATGGGGCATAAAGAACGGATACGTTGTGTTGGGAATCAAGGAAAGCGAGGGTATCCATGATTGATGAGGTTTTCAATGTAATGGAATGTTTCCCAAAGAGTTATATTACTCAATTTGGAGAACTTATTTTATCAGATAAAGGAAATGTGTATTTTGTAGCGAAAAACTGTAAGACACAGAAAGATATTATATGCAAACTTTTAGAGTGGTGTTCCAGACCCATTGCAAAGGGAGAACCTTACCGCCAAGAGAAGAGAAATAAAGAATGGAGAGAAAAACTTCTTTCTGGATATAACAAATATCTTGGCACACAGTTTACACAAGATGATATGTACTGGATATACGATAAACTTGGTAATGCGGTCGACCATGAATTAACGATTAAATTTATAGAAAGCGGATATAATTTGAAACTTTTATATCCACAGAAGGGAGAGTAGCCATGACGGAGAATGAAGCAATAGAAAAATTACATGCATATCTTGAATGTGAAAGCCGTAGAGCAAAAATTGTAAGTTGTAATGAAAGTTGCGATGATTGCGAATTATGTTATATGCAGGGTACTGGCGCTGAACACATTACAAGTGTGAAAACAGCAATTAAGGCACTGGAAGAGGTGCAACAGTACCGCCAGATCGGAAAGATTGGCACCTGTAGAAATGCCGTTGAGATTTGCAAAGCTATGATCGAGCGTGGGATTGACCAGGACAATATCGCAGAATACATAAAATTTGAGGATAACCTAGTGCAGAGAGGGTACGACCTCAAAAAGCTGATTGAGATGATGGAGGAGCATAAGCAGTACCGTCAGATCTGCACGGTGGAGGAATGTTTGCGGAATAAGGATTTCTTGGATTTCCTTGCGGACAAGATGAACCCGAACGATTTTGAAACATATTTGAGTATGTACAATTCATCTGGCGAGAAACAGGAGGATGAACGATGGGAAAATTGATTTATGCGGATAAATTAAAAGCGGATTTAGAAAAAGCAATTTCAAAGAATGAAGATATGGATTGCTTAGACTTTTTACGTGCTGCCTCTGTTATTGATGCGCAGCCGACCGCCTACGACCCGGATAAGGTTGTGGAGCAGTTGGAATCACGCACAGCATTCCTTAAAGACTGTACGAAGTATGGAAATAAAACAACAGATTAGCAGTCAAAATCCTACGACACTATGATGATGTATGAGGTCAAGGATTTGGTAGATGATTTGTTGGAGATTGTAAAGGCAGGTGGAGCAGATGGCAATTAAACCGATTTTATTCAATACAGAAATGGTTCGGGCAATTCTGGACGGGCTGAAGACCTGCACCCGGCGTATATGCAAAGATGCAAATGAGTATACCGTACCAGATATGGAATTTTACAATGCCGACAAGAGAACTTATGCAGTACATAACTTTGCAGATAAGAAACATACGGAGCAGTTAAGCATAGCAGAAAGAACTTGTCATATCTGTCCGGGGGATGTTCTGTATATTCGCGAGACATGGACGGAGGAATGTGGAAAATATTATTATCGTGCGGACTATGACAGCGATTATTTAGACCCATGTGAAACCTTATCTGGTGGCTACCCGGCAAGTTGCAGAAATCATCCGGGATGTGATGGATGTATGGCAACTTCAACGAGAATACACTGGCACCCATCAATCCACATGCCGAAAGAAGCAGCTCGTATCTGGCTGAAGGTTACGGATGTGAGAGTGGAACGGTTGCAGGAGATTACGCCAAAGGACGCTGAAAACGAAGGTGTTGGAAATCTTTTCTACGAAGATATAGGGTACAGTGAAAAAAATTATGTAACAGAGGTGGATCCAGAGTACGGAATCACTAAGGAACAATTTGCTTGGTTATGGGAATCAACCATCAAGAAATCTGACATTGACCGCTACGGCTGGGATGCTAATCCGTGGGTATGGGTTATCGAATTTGAGCGGTGCGAGAAGCCGGAAGGGAAAAATTGTTGATTAAAGCCAATAGTTTTGGCAATTTGTTGCGATAAACCACAACACAAGTAAAAACCACATGTGATATTTTGACACCGCATATGTAAGTAAATCGAAAGGAGTGAGAGGTTTGCTGGCCAGCGTGAAAGAGCTCTTTACTCCGAAGATAATAATGGAATCAGTAAAAGAAAGAATGGAGAGAATCGGGGCATATGCAAAGATTGCTTCATTCATGCAGAAAGAAAAGCAGGATTATAGTTTTAAAAGAAAATATGCGCAGATTCGCGCGGAAGAGTTTCGCCGGGAGTGTGATAAGAGAGGCCTTAATTGCCATGTATCGGTAGGTGGACTGGATAGCATTATCCTTTACATATTTCTGAAAAAGGTATGCAACATTGATGTTCCAGGAGTATCCGCATCATATCTGGAAGACAAGAGTATTCAGAAGGTGCACAGGGCAATCGGAATTATCAATGTACCACCGTTGAAACGCGAGGACGGAACCTATTGGAGTAAACCGAAGGTGATTCAGGAGTTCGGCTTCCCGGTGATCTCCAAAGAGGTGGCAGCAAAGATAGAACTGCTACAAAATCCTTCGGAGAAGAATAAGACAGTACGCCACGCCATTATTACCGGTGAGACTGGGGAATATGGTGGCTGGCAGAAAGATTCCCGAATGAAACTTAACCACAGATGGCTGAAGCTTTTCGGTGGGTATGAGAACGAAAACGAGGGATGTGATTATCAGAAGCCTGATTTCTTGGTATCTTCCAAGTGCTGTTATTACCTCAAAGAAAAGAACTGTGATGACTGGGGAAAAGAGCATAACAGTGTACCGTATTTAGGGTTGATGGCATCAGAGGGCGGCAGACGTGCCAAGAGCCTGCGGATGAATGGGTGCAATTACTTTGGAGCATCCACAATCAGATCAGCGCCGTTTGCTATTTTCCACCGACAGGATATTCTGTCCCTAGCACTGGAGATGGACGAGCAGTGGCGGAATGGATGGAAAGATGAATTCCATGAACAGCTATTGCGTGAGGGAAAGCTTACAGAGAATTTTGTGATGCCGGAGTCGTTGATCCCGGAGATATACGGGACCATCGAGAAGAAACCGGACGGAACTCTGTATACCACCAAAGCACAGAGAACCGGTTGCAGCATGTGTGGATTTGGAATCCACATGGAAAAGAGACCACACAGGTTCGATCTGCTATATGAAAGCAATCCCAAGGAATGGGATTATCTGATGTTCCATATGTGTAAGGATTCAGACGGCAATGACTATGGTTGGGCAAAAGTATTGGAATATATTGGTGTTGGATGGGATCCATCAACTATCGGTGGTAATTGCAAAGGGCAGATGAGCATAGATGATTTTATGGATTATTAAATAAAAACTGCAATGGACAATTCCATTGCAGAAAGAATGATTATTCTTTTTTAGTCTTATGCTTGGTAGTAAAAGTTATTGTTATGTGAAAAAGTTTATTTCCACATTTTATTTTCTTCACGTTTGATTTTTTTGAAAATCTTAAAAGAAAATATGTACACAATGGGATTGATATTACTACCAAACAAAGGGTCAAAAATACAATCATATTGTTTTTTCGATCCTCCGGCCAGAGTAAGACATGGCCATTATATAACATTGTTTATGTTAATACAAGACATATTGGAAAGGAGCCGAACCTCCGGCCGGGGTAACGCTATAGCAGGTTCCTTTTGGGAAAGTGACTTACAGAGAGTTTTTAGAATCAAAAATAGAACTGGCGCAGGACAGCGGATTTGTTGTGGATCCTGCGAAGATCAATAAAGCATTGAAACCACACCAGCGGGACGCTGTGATGTGGGCACTGAAAGGCGGCAGACGGGCACTTTTTGAATCTTTCGGATTGGGTAAGACCATCCAGGAGATTGAGTTCTGCCATCTGGCGGCGGAACATTGCAATGGAAGGGCACTGATTGTGCTGCCACTTGGAGTAAAGCAGGAGTTCACCCGGGATGCGGTGGATATCCTTGGATATGATCGCCCGGAGTATTGCCGGACGATGGAAGAAGTGGAACAGAGCAGTAGTCAAATCGTGCTGACGAATTATGAGCGTGTCCGGGATGGAGACATCCGACCGGAATATTTCGCAGCTACGTCTCTTGATGAAGCCAGTGTTTTACGAAGCTTTGGCAGCAAGACCTATCAGACGTTCCTTGACAAATTTAAACACGTACCGTATAAGCTGGTAGCCACGGCTACACCGTCACCGAACAAATACAAGGAGCTGATCCATTATGCTGGATATCTGGAAGTGATGGACACCGGACAGGCACTGACCAGATTTTTTCAAAGGGACAGCACGAAAGCAAACAACCTGACGCTCTACCCGAATATGGAAGATGAGTTCTGGATGTGGGTAAGCAGCTGGGCATTGTTTATTACAAAACCTTCTGATCTCAATCCGGAGTATTCCGATGAAGGCTACGATCTGCCGGAACTGGATGTGCGGTGGCATGAACTGCCGGTACATTATGGTGATACGGCGGACAGAGACGGTCAGATGCAGCTGTTCCAGGAAGCCGCAGAAGGTGTGAAAGAAGCTGCGGCGGTAAAACGGGATAGCATTGGCGCAAGGGTGGCAAAGATGCAGGAGATTGTAAATGGATCCCCGGATGATCATTTTTTGCTGTGGCATGATTTGGAAAGCGAGCGCGCGGCAATTCTGAAAGCGATTCCTGGGGTGATAGATATCTACGGATCTATGGACTACGATCTCCGGGAACAGAGAGTGATTGATTTCTCCAACGGTAAGAGCCGGCTGTTTGCTACCAAGAAATCGTTATCCGGATCCGGATGTAACTTTCAGCGCTATTGTCACCGGGAGATCTTTCTGGGGATTGATTACGAGTTTAACGATTTCATTCAGGCAATACACCGGTGCTACCGATTCTTGCAGACGGATCGTGTGGTAATCGACATTATTTACATGGAGAACGAGCGGCAGATCCGTGAAGCACTGGAAGAAAAATGGAAGAATCATAATCACATGGTTGAAAAGATGATAGAGATCGTAAAAAAGTATGGTCTGAACTCTGCAAACAAGGCAGAGCGGCTGGAAAGGAAGATGGGTGTGGAAGGAAGCAGAGAAGAAAGAACGGTAAGGGGAAAACATTACGAAGCGGTATATGGTGACTGCGTGGAAGAAACAAGGGCAATGGAAAGCAACAGTATTGACCTGATACATACGTCTATTCCCTTCGGCAACCACTACGAATACAGCGCCAATTATAACGACTTCGGGCATAATCAGGATACAGATCGGTTTTTTGAACAGATGGACTTTTTGACACCGGAACTGCTCCGGGTGCTTCGACCCGGCAGGGTGGCAGCTATCCACGTAAAGGACCGCGTGCTATTCGGTAATGCGACCGGAACCGGAATGCCGACCATAGAGCCGTTCCATGCGTTATGTATCGCACATTACATGAAACATGGTTTCCAGTACTTCGGCATGATTACCGTTGTAACTGATGTAGTGCGTGAGAATAATCAGACCTACCGCCTTGGATGGACAGAACAGTGCAAGGACGGATCCAAGATGGGAGTAGGCTGTCCGGAATATATCCTGCTTTTCCGAAAACTGCCGACAGACAGATCTACGGCGTATGCGGATGATCCAGTCAAAAAATCGAAAGAGGATTACACCCGCGCTCAGTGGCAGATTGATGCACATGGTTACTGGAGATCATCCGGAGACAGGCTGATCAGCAAGGAAGAACTGGAGAGTATATCTGTGGATAATCTGCAGGCTGTGTACCGGGAATTTAGCAGGGATCATGTCTACAGCTACGAGGAACACGTAGAGCTGGCTAAGAAGCTGGATGAAAATGGGAAACTCCCGGCTACCTTCATGGTAGTCGCACCGGGAAGTTGGAACCAGATGGAAGTATGGGATGATATCAACCGGATGCGTACCCTTAACACAACACAGAGCCGCAGGCGGGCACAGATGCACGTATGTCCATTGCAGCTGGATATCGTGGAGCGGATTATCAACAGATACAGTAACGAGGGTGATACGGTCTATGATCCATTCGGCGGTCTGATGACGGTACCTATGACCGCAGTGAAGATGCATCGGTACGGAAAGGGCTGTGAGCTGAATCTGGATTACTTCCGGGATGGTGTTGGTTATCTGCAGGCAGCGGAGAATGAAGTGGACGAGCCTACATTGTTTGATTTTATGCCGGAGGTGATGGCATGAAAGAATCATGGAAAGATATACCTGGATATGATGGAAAATATCAGGCTGATATGGAAGGGAATATTCGTAGGGTATATCAATCAGGAAAGACAAGGCTCATGACTCCGTATCACAAGAAAATGTCAGGAAGCAAGCGTTTGGTAGTAAAAATGACGCAGGATAAGAAAGCAAAGGAAGAGATTCTGGTACAGATAATGGCAAAGACATTTCTGGGGAATCCTCTTCCCGGACATGTTCCATACCATAAGAACGGATGTCAGGAGGATAATTACATACAGAATATTGCATACATCAGCCGGAGAGACCTTGGAAAACTTACCGGGAGAACTGCCAAAAGACAACCTGTTGCCAAGATAGATGTGTCCGGGGAAATCGTAGAAGTATATTCATCCGCAAGGGAATGTGCCAGAAAAAATTATATGAGTTATCAGACAGTCATAGATAGATGCAATGGCAAATGTAAGAGTGCGTATGCCCCCGATGGCTATGCATATGCTTGGGATGACAAGGAAGTGAGCATGAGAAACGCTATAAGAAAAATAGAGCGTGAAAATGGGTATATGCCAAAGGCAAGAAATGTGGATTTTGAGTTTTAGGAGAATATATGGGAAAGAGACATTTAACACCGGCAGAGATTAAAGAGCAATGTAAGCGGATCGCCAGGGAAAGCCGTATGGCTGACCGGACACCTTGGACCGCTATGGGAATCATCTGCAGCTATGTGATTATGCGCCGGGAGGGATTCAAAGGGCAGCGGATCTCCCGACTGGCAAATAAGGTAAATGAAATGGAAGCGGACTGGTCCGCGGGAAAGGTTGACCTGAAGGAGATTAGTAAGCAGCTGATGAATAAGGCTGGATGGTCCATTGAGTATAAAGCCTATACCGAGGATGACATCACCGCCCGGAAGGGATCCTATCAGTACTGGCTTGATCAGAAGCAGATTGCACCGCAGAATACCATCAATGAGCAGGCTACAAGGTATATGCTGTTTTTCTTCACGGCGCTGATGGACGAATATGGATTCGGCAAAGACCGGCTGACCCGGGTCGAAGAATACATGAATGAGCTGTTACTGCAATACCAGGAGGACAAGACCACCGTCCGGGAATGGTCCCATGCGTTGCTCACAGAAGCAGGAGTAATCATGGAGCCTCCGGTGGATCCGCTGACACAGACTACAGGAAGCATTATGACGGGGTGATAATGATGGAATTTTATAAATTATTCCACTGGCGGAAAGACTGGCCAGAGATGCTGAGTATGGAGAAAGTGCTGATGAGCGGTGAACTACATGCCAGATGTGCTGAAAAAATGAGAAAAATCGACCAGCTGATAATTGGTGCATATATGATGAGCATCTTATTAAGCAGGAACTGAAAACAGGAACTAAAAAGTGAAATAGTAACTCAAAAGTTGAGTTAAAAAGTGAAAAATTTAATTAAAAATTTGAGTTTCTATTTGAGTTCCACTCAATAACTCAAAAGCAAGTTAAAATCCCCCGGTAATACGGGGGAGAAATCGAACTACCGAGGAAAATTCGGTAGTTCGGCAAATTAAAAACAGGAGGAAAATCACATGAAATATTGCATTGAAATAACGGATAATGGTTGCATTGAAACCTTGGAAATGTCTAAAAACGAGAAATTTCAGAAAAAATCAACAAAAACAGAATATGGTTGCGAATCTTTAGATTCTGATTTTGCAGATCAACTGAGAATGGCTGGGTACTGTGAAGAAATAGTGGAAGAAGTTGATAGAATATATGACGGTCTGGGAAGTCTTGATTTTTTGGAATTGTCAGAATTGGTAAGTGAGTAACTTAGGATTTAGCAAAGGAGTTAAGCGAGAAATGTGGTCACACGATGAACAGAAAGAAATAAATGACAGCTACGCTGTTATGGCAAGAATAACGTGTAAATATTGCGGAGCAGTAGTACACAAATATGTGGAAAGCCATTATACAGGCGGTTCCAAGTGTGTGATATTGGCAAAGTACTGTAGATTTTGCGGTAATGCTCTTAGGATTTAGTGGAGGTAGAAAAAATGTATAAAGCAACAAATATTGATACGGATAAGGCCCTCAAAGCAATCAATGATTCAAGAGCAATACAGGAAAGAGCATCACAGCTTAGATCGGAAAAAGAAAGATCTTACATGGAGGGACTGAACAAAGGACTTGATATTGCTGAAAGTCTTTTTGAATGTTCAAATTATGAGAAATCGCAGGAAGCAACTTATATAGATGGTGTCTGCGAGGTACTCTATGAACTTGGAAAAGAACTTGATATACCAACTCAGGATATAAGAGATAATATTGCATCGGTAGATGAAGCCTGCGCTCTGTTTGCAGACAGGATTCGGGAAGCAATAGCAAGAGATAAGGATCAGTAAACTGAAATGAGGTGATATTGTTGGAAGCAAAGAGAAAAGCATTACCTAAGAGTGTAAGGATAGCGGTATACCAGAAGTGCAACGGTCATTGTGCCTATTGTGGGTGTGATTTGCAATATAAGGATATGCAAGTAGATCATGTGATCCCGCTGAATGGATGGAGTGAACAGGGAACAGACACGGTAGATAATATGCTTCCTGCCTGCCGGAGCTGCAATCATTATAAGAGCCGATCCACACTTGAGGGATTCAGGAAGATGGTAGAAGCCATGCCGGACACTCTGATGCGTGACAACGTTACATACAAAAATGCAGTAAGGTTCGGACTGGTAATTCCGAACAAGAAGCCTGTTGTTTTCTATTTTGAGAAAAAAATTAACTAAACTGAAATATTAGGATTTAGTGGAGGAAGTGATTATTTGGTAGCAGTACCTATTGAATTGAAAGATGCACAGTCCTATATAAACAAATATCACAGGCATCATCAGGCGGCACATAGAGACAAATTCCGAATAGCAGCAATGCAGGATGATGAAATAGTCGGAGTTGTGCAAGTGGGAAGACCAGTATCAAGAGTCCTGGACGATGGTAAAACGCTCGAGGTACTAAGATTATGCACAAATGGCACAAAGGATGTATGCAGTTTTCTTTATTCAAGAGCCGCAAGAATTGCAAAAGAAATGGGTTATCGCAGAATCATAACATACATTCTTTCTTCGGAATCCGGGACGAGTCTTAAAGCATCAGGATGGGTGCTTGAAGCTGATGGGGTTGGTGGAACTGATTGGAATGTGCCGAGCAGACCGAGAGAGGTTATCGCAACACAAATGAGTTTGTTCCCGGAAAAACCGAAATACCCAGTCGGAGAAAAGAAGCAGCGTTGGGTTAAAAAACTAAACTGAAATATTAGGATTTAGCGGAGGTAGAGAAAATGAAATTAATGATTACAGACACAAATGGAAACAAGATGTATTATGGCGGTCGCAGAAAAGATGGCAGCTATAAAATTGCAAGTAGTGCATCAGGTGCTTTGGATTTTAGCCCTAGAGCTAAAGGCAATATCAATCAGGTTTGGGGCAATCTTCAAAAGCAGCATCCTGACTATAAGTTTGAGTATGTGGATTGAGTTATAATTATCAACATACTAACAGAATGATATCTTGAGCCGATGCATAAATAAATCCATGTGTCGGCTTTTTATTATATCAGAGAGATGATGTTAATAAAAATTGCTAAACGGTAAGCTAGGTAATATAGTAATATTGTCAATTTTTGTCGATAAAAACTTCATTTTAAAATTGAACACTAGATATATGAAGAGTATAATTCCTTTTGTTACAAAAGAGAGGTGAACTATGAAAAGAGTTATTTCTGCGATTTTAGGGGTTATTTTAATAGGAATAGTTATTTTTTTAGGAATAAAGACGGAAGATGGGAATATTTATATAATTTTATTTGGGCTGTCTTCTGCGTTAGTGGCGCCAATCGGAATATCTGCGTTGGGATATTCTATACGAAAAGAAGATAAAACATTAAAAAAGTTAGCGATGGTTCCAGAAATTGATAATTTGATAGAGAGAGCAGAAACAGAGCAAGAAAAGATTAAGCGTCTTAAGAGAGAAAAAAATGAATTACTCAATTATATACGAAACGATACAAAGAGGATTGCATTGGTAGAAAGGAAAAAAATATTAGAATCAGATATTAGAAGGCTATGGGAAGAGTATGAAAATGTTAACAGTGAACTTGCAGAAATAGAAGGGGAAAAGCCTGATATAAGTCAAATGAGTAATGAAATCAGAAAACTATGTAAAGATCATACAGAATTAAATGTTACCGCTTGGGGTGAGAGTTATACAATAAGAGGTATATATGATTTGTATAGTTTGCCGGCAGAAATTATTGCCAATATGATGAATAAAATGATAATATACACTATTGATGCAATACAAAATTTGATAAATAATATTATTAACAAATGAGGCTATAAAGTATTAAGAAGATATGTTATAATTTTAATATGAATAAATATTAAGAAGAGCCATAGAGCCGATATGTGGAGAAATCCATGTGCCGGCTCTTTTTTATATTCCCAGGTTAGAAAACCACAATCTCTCTTTGATACAGTGTAGGTATTAAATTAAACATGACAGGAGGAAAGCTGGGTGAATATAAAAAATTATAACATGGATGCGGATGTACTCAGGGTATGCAGATATGTCGATGATGCCATTGCGGAGCGCCTGGCAGAATCCATCCTGCAGGGAACCAGTTACGATATGTTGGAAGCCCATTACGGTATCATGCCGATCAGCCGGAACTGTTTTTATAGGAGACGGCGGCAGGCACAGGAGATACTCCGGCGAAAGAGAGGGAGAATTGAGGAAGAACCGAATGGGCAGATGAAGATGGTGTTTCCCTTGTAATTTGGTACAAATAGTGAATCAAGCTACTTTATAATTATGATATGAGGAAAGGATCAGGTAATGAACTATAAGGAACAAAGGAATTACGAGAATATACAGAGAATGCTGTTTGATGGAACAGGACAATATGACATACCGGGAATAGAAGGGACAGAGTTCGATGCTGCGGAGTTTATCGGGTTCAATTATGCCCAGAATGCCAAGGAGCCGGAGAAGAAAGCAGTTCATTTCTTCCTGGATGACTACCAGTTCATTCGCTTGTGGACTGATCCTGACAGATACATAGCAAGGTTACAGAAGTTTCGGTATGTATTGACACCGGACTTTAGCCTATACACGGATTTCCCACGATCACTGCAGATATACAACCACTACCGGAAGCATTGGCTGGGGGCATACTGGCAGATGCACGGCATCAGGGTGATACCTACGATCTGCTGGAGCGATAGGGAATCATTTGACTGGTGCTTTGATGGAGAGCCTACACATAGCGTGGTAGCGATTTCTTCTGTTGGAACGCAGAATAGCAAGGAAAAGAAACACAGATTCCTGGATGGTTATTTCGAGATGGTGGATAGGCTGCAGCCAGCACAGATTATTTTCTATGGCAGCGTGCCGGAAGAGTGCCAGGGGAATATTGTGAGAGTGCAGGCATTCACGGACAAATGGAACAAGGTGGAGGTAGCGCAATGGTGATGAATTTACAGTTTTTCGGAGGTCGCGGCGGATCCAGCGGGATCGGCGGGGGAACTGTAGCATTTGACGTGAATATGGATGGAAGCGTATCTAAGTTTGTTGTGCGAAAAGGAAAAGTGTACCGAGAATCCGGAGATGCAGTGCAAATGTCTGCACAACAGATCATGGAGAATGCTAAATCACTGGGATATGATGTAAAGACATATAATGCAAGGCAGGAGGCAGCGCGGCAGAAAATGTATGCAGAGGATAGGAAAAAGACAAGCGAATTTTTGAATATAGCAGACGCACAGATGGGTGGCAATCGTGGAGACCAGCGTAGAGCTACTAGAGGAAGACGTGGATCAAGGAGAGGAATCTGATGGGTGGCAGAGGTGCCAGCAGTGGCATGAGTGAGAAGGGAAATCCATACGGGAGTCAGTATCATACATTATTGGAACATGAAAACATTAAGTTTGTAGCAAATCGTATTAAAAATTATGAACCATTGCTGGAAACAATGTCCAAGGGAAGAACGTATGTGCAGGTAGGCGGCGAGGATATTGTTCGAGTTGCGTTTATGGATAAGGATAATAAGCGCTACAAGGTTATAGAGAAAGACAAGAAAAATAAAACGTGGCATATGCATCACGGATATTTTCATACTGAGGAATCTGAGAAGATGCATGAGCCACTGAGCAGGCAAGATAAGGATTTCCTTGATAAAATCAGTAAAATATGGCATAATCGTAGTAGGTAAATATAGTTTAAGTCGGGTAGAACGCTCGAAATGAGAGGTCCGCGTTTAAATCGTCGGTATTTACCTAAGGCCTTATGGCTCTATGATATGCATGGAGTTATAGGGTCTTTTTATTTTGCCAGGAAGGAGATGATCAGATGGCGAACCTGAGAGGAAAGATGAAGAAATTACAGACTGCGCTGGTAAAGCGCGGAATGATCATAAAGATAAACCAGCGTCAGTTCTACTCCGAGGATCAGAACCGGATGATCACCTCGTACAGCATCGTTACCCCGGTGGAGTGCTACTACCCGGGCAAGGAAGAGTGGAAGACTAAAGAATATGAGATTCTGAAGACATGCTCAATGGTAGATGTGATATTCTGCCTGTTGGATATCTATAAGGCGGTGAGTGAATGAAGAATGAGCTCACGATGAAACAGAAAGCATTTGCAGATGAGTATGTAAAGAATGGTGGGAATGCAACACAGGCAGCAATAAGCGCAGGATATTCTGCAAAAACAGCATATTCGCAGGGACAAAGGTTGCTGAAAAAAGTTGATGTTGCGGATTATATAGGATCTCAGATGGAGCGCATCGAGAAGGAGCAGCACCGGGATATCATGTCTCTGGCAGACATCCAGGAGCGCCGGAGTAAGATTGCAAAGGGAGAGGTCGTGGATGGACTGGGATTTGCCCCGGACTTTTCTGACCAGCTGAAAGCAATGGACGGACTGGAAAAAGCATTGGCGATTGCTGAGAAGCAGCGCATAGAGCGAGAGGAGAAGGAGAAACGCGAAAAGGCACCGCTGTGGACGATTCCGATCACTGACGCTACGTCTGATTTTGTAGAGATATACCGGACAGTGCATGAAGCCTTCGCAGGAGAGATAGATATTCATGAGATTATATCCAAAGGCGGCCGCGGATCTGTCAAGTCGAACTTCTGGGGCAATCTGGCATACGAAACTATCCGGCAGGATCCTCATGCCCACGTGGTATATACCAGAAGATACAAGATAGATCTGCGTGGGTCTGTTTATAACCAGTTTATGAAGACGGTCATCCGGTACAACGATCTGGACAACTGGGATTTCAAGCAGTCTCCGCTGTGCGCAGTGTATAAGCCTACGGGTCAGATGGTGATGTTCGTGGGTGCGGATAAGCCCATATCCCTAAAATCTTTCAATGTTCCGTTTGGTTATGTAAAGCTGCTGATCCATGAAGAGTGTGACGAGATGGCAGGTGTGGAGCAGATGGACAACATCGAGGATACCTTCCTCCGATCTGATACTCCGGCACTGGATATTAAAATATTCAACCCACCGAAGAGCAAGAATAATTTCATGAATCAGTATGTGGAAGAATGCAGGAATAAGCCGCAGACACGGATCTGTCACAGCTATTATTATAATGTGCCTGAGAAGTGGCTGGGAAAGCGATTCTTCGAGCGTGCGGAGTGGTTCAGAGTACATAAGCCGCGATACTATGATAACAACTACCTTGGTAAGGTAACAGGTACCGGAGGCGGTATCTTCGACAATGTGGAAGAACGGACCATAACGGATGCAGAAATTGAGAATATGCCGTTCTTCTATCACGGCCTTGACTTCGGATTTGAGCATCCGCAGACCTTTGAAAAAGCATACTATGATGCTGATGCAGATATCCTTTACTGCGTGGGAGAGGTCTTTGCGAAGAGATGCAAGAACAGCACGTTTGCCCGGAAGATTAAAGGCTATATCACAGAGGAAATCATATGTGATTCTGCACGTCCGGATGCAATAGCTGAGATGCAGGACTGGGGCTTCAATGCAATCGGAGCAAAGAAGCGCTGGGGATCCGGCAAGGGAAGGGATTATTGCTGGGAGTGGTTGCAGCAGACCACGAAGATTGTGGTTGATCCTGTGCGTTGCCCTCACCTGGCACATGAGCTGACCACACTGGAACATGAGCAGCTGGCAGACGGCAGCTTTTCGGATGCTTACCCTACTCTGGACGAAGACTGTGTCATGGCTCTGATATATGGATTGAACCGAGTGATTATGGAGAGCAGACGTAACAATGGACTGTATGATGACGAAATAGATGAAGTAGATGAGGAGGATGATGGAGAGTATGAAGATTAACGTGTTAGGAACTGAATATCGAATTGAAACACATAAAGTATCAGAGGACAGTTATCTGGAAGAAAATCAACTGTCCGGATATTGTGGAGAAGAAAGCAAGCTGATCGTAATTGCGGATATGTCAGAGGAAAAGTACTTCCGGGGAATGGACGAGAATGAGCAGGAAATATACCGGAAGAGAACATTAAGACATGAAATCATGCATGCATTTTTGAATGAAAGCGGTCTGTCTGATTCTTCAAACAAGGCTGGTGCATGGGCGAAAAATGAGGAAATGGTTGACTGGCTTGCCATTCAGTGGCACAAGATAAATACAGTGTATGAACAACTCGGCATTTAAGGCGGTGACATATGAACATATTCGCAAGAGTAAAGGAGTTTTTTATGAACCTGTTTAGGACAAATGCAGAAAAAGAATTCAATGTAGACATTATAGCATCCCCTCAGATGGAAAATGCTCAGAGTGAATGGCAGGCCATTATAAAGGGGAGACCATATTGGGCAAAGAAAAATACCAAAACAATCAACTTTGCGAAGTTTCTCTGCTACTATACGGCAAAGAAAACCTGCATGGACTTAAAAGTTACCGTGAGTGGAAGTGAGAGGGCAGAATATATTGACCAGTGCATCAAGGCCATGATTCAGAAATCTATCCGGGACAAGGTAGAAGATGCCTGCGGTGCCGGCGGAATCATTCTGAAGCCGAACGGTACATACAACGCAAGTGGAGCCATTGACTATGTGATGCCCGGCAGTTTTGTGGTGACGGAGAAAAACAGCAATGGTGATATTCTGGGGATCATCTTTATTGATAGGCTGATTAATGGAGACATTTACTATACACGCCTTGAGTATCAGCATTTCACAGCGCCTTTTGCAGATGATTTGGAAAATACCGGAAGAACTTATGTGATTGAGAACAGAGCGTATAAGTCTAGAGGAGCTGGCAGCCTTGGAAGCAGAATAGCGTTGACGGATGTGCAGGAGTGGGACAATATACCGGATACATTAACGCTTTCCAATGTGGAAAAGCCGTTGTTTGGCTATTTCAAGATGCCGTACAACAATACGATTGACTATACATCCCCGGAGGGAGTGGCAATCTTCTCAAACTGCATCCAGGAACTGCACGATCTTGATGTGGCATGGAGCCGTAAGGGTGACGAAGTAGACGATTCCCAGCACATTACATTTATCGATGAAATTGCATTGAAGAAGAGAAACAAGGATAACCCTAAGGTTGAAGAGACACTGGAACTTCCGCGATTTGTCCAGGGGATTAAACATGGTGTGGATGCGAAGTCTACGATTGATGAACATGTTCCCTCTCTTCTGACAGATCAGAGAATCACCGACATTAACTCTATTTTATCGATGATCTCTACGAAAGCCGGATTCTCGCAGGGGCAGTTCATTCTTGACCGTAAGACAGGCATGGTGACTGCCACGCAAGTCGAGAGCGATGACAGTGAGACAGTAGAGACGATCAACGACATCCGCACTGCTCTGAAAACGGCAATTAAAGATTTGATCTATGCGCTGGATAAGTACTGTGATGTATTCTTCAATATGCCGAGTGGATATGTGAATGCGCTGGATGAAGATGTAGCCGATGAGGATGTATTTTACTTTAAGGACCTGCTTGCATCCTTCGAGCAGGACAGAACCAGGGCATATCAGCTGATGGTGCAGGGGGTATACAGTAAGCGCAGGTACCTCAAAGAATATGAGGGATTCAATGATGCGGAAATCGATGAGATGCTGGCGGAAGTCCAGGAAGAAAAGGCAAGCGAGCAGAAACAACAGGGATTGTTTGGGGAGGAGTAGGGTATGAATGGAATACCGAATGAGATTATAGAGGCAGCAATGATATTACCGTTACCTAAATTTGCAAAGGGAGGATTTATCCCTTTAGAAGGGCATCCAATAGGACCGAACTGTGATGAAAAAGATTTGATAGGACCGCAGGAATTGTTTGTAAGGATAAGGGATGATGAAAAATGCAGTATGGAAAAACTATCGGATGCATTGATATCCGAATCAATACCGACAGACTGGACCAGAACATTGCGAATGCGCAGAAGCTGTTGAATATGCAGGTAGTGGCTGATTGTGATGAATATATTCCGTTTGCGCAGGGAGCACTGAGAGGAAGCGTGAACTACCCGGAAGGAATCTATGGTGGCGAGATAGCATACAACACTCCTTATGCACACTACCAGTATACAGGAGAGTTATATCTCACATCGGATGGCAGATCTTTTGCAGACAAATATGAAAAGAAGGAACCGACTGGAAGACCTTTGCAATATCACGCAGCAGGAACCGGAGATCACTGGTTTGAGAGAGCAAAACAGGCGCATGGTTCAGAATGGGTTGACTTGGTTAAGAGAGAGGCAGGAAAGGGTTAATGCTGACACCCGATTATTTTTATGGAAAATCAGATAAACTTGTGGAACTGTACCAGGAACTGGAAGACTGGATCCTGCAGGACATAGCTATGCGTTTACTGAAAAATGGTGAGATCTCCGGGACAGCAGACAGGGAACTGTGGAGATTACAGCAGCTGGGACTGCATAATGATGAGATAGTAAAGAAAATTGCAAAATTGTCCGGCCTGAGTCAAAAAGAGGTCCGCAGGATCCTGCGAGAGAGTGTAATGACATCATTTTCTGATGATGAAGAGGTGCTGAGTAAATTGGGGACTGTGACGCCACCATTGCAAAACAATGCTGTGATAGCTGCCATGAATGCAGAGATGCAGAAAACGTTCGGAGAATTGAATAATCTGACCAGGACAACCATGCTGCAGTCGCAGAAAGATCTACTGAATCTGCTGAATGAGGTGGACCTGCGAGTGGCAACCGGCTTTCAGTCATATAGCAGTGCAGTATGTGAGGTACTGGATCGGTATGCACAAAGTGGTGTAGTGATTGACTATCCGACAGGAGCACGGAGAACACTGGAATCTGCGGTAAGATGCTGCATTGTCACGTCCATGAATCAGACGGCCGCACAGGTAACGAATCAGTACATAGTAGAGGGCGGGATAGAATATGTCTTGGTATCGGCTCATATGGGTGCCAGACACGATGATAAGCATCCGGAAGATCTGAGATCGCATGATCACTGGCAGGGCAAGGTCTATAAAATTGTTGGGCGGGATGATGGGATAGAAAATCTTCTGGAATCCACAGGTTATACCATAGATCCTGACAGTGGACAGGGAACCGTGGTGAATCCTTTAGGCCTGCATGGGTATAACTGCAGACATTCGCATAAACCGTGGGATCCGTCGCTCCGGAATCCTTACGTGGATGCAGATGGTAAGCCGAAGATTGACATCCACGAGAGCCAGGAACTTTACCAGCGGCAGCAGGAGCAGCGTCGCATGGAGCGCGCCATCCGGAAGACCAAGCGAGAATTGCTGATGAAAAAAGCGGAAATCGATGGAGTGGCAGAGACGGATGTAAAAGAGATCTTACAGCCGCAGTATGATAAGCTGGCATATAAGCTGCGGACACAGAACCAGGCATATGAGAAATTCTGTAAAGAAAGCGACCTGCAGACACAGGTAGAGCGGACAAAGGTGGCAGGATTTCAAAAGAAGGAAGCTGCCGCGGCAAATGGCAGGGCAACCGCATATAGTAATCATTTAGAAAAATGAATGACAGAAAAGCGCCTTGAAAATAAGGTGCTTTTTTCGTGTCTAAATTTGGTACAAATTTTTCCGTATACCATGATAAAATTATATTGACAAATGAAAAAGACACCGGACGGAACGTAGGAATCCGTTCGCTACCCTACAAAAATTATGGGATGACCGGCAAGGCATGTCCTATTTGTGGGCGTGCCTTTTTATGTTGCGGCATTTAATTCAGTGGTAGAAGACACGGATTATATCCGGGTTGCCGGAGGTTCGAATCCTTCAATGCCGACTGCCAGCTATGGATCAAATAGCAACTCAATCGTGCCGGGCTGACCGGATTAACAACTTTTAAGAATGAGAGGAAACGAGAATGAACATTATTGACAAACTGAAAAGCTTCGGTGTTGAGGTTACAGGGGAAATGGAAAAGGTATTCTCCGGTGAGTGGGTGTCTGACTTGGAAATCAAGAAAAAGACCGAAAAGATCACCGAATTGGAGACTAAAAACAAGGAACTTGTATCGAAACAGGAGAATCTGGAAAAGGATCTGCAGACCTTAAAGGACTCCACACCTGATGCAGATGCAATGAATCAGAAAATTGCAGATCTCACAGCAACCTTGGAAAAGGAACGTAACGAAAGGAAACAGAAGGATGAGGAAACAAGACTGGCCGGACTTGTGACGGATTTCTTCCAGGACAAGCATTTCGTGAATGAGATCACGGCAGAAGCTATTAAGGCACAGCTTGTCACTAAGCTGAATTCGGATGAAGCCAGAGGAAAGAGCATCAGCGATCTGTTTGATGCAATCGTCAAGGATGATAAGGGCAACTACAAGCCGGATATCGTCATTGATGACAAGACCTGGAAGGCACAACAGAATCGCAGCCATATTCTCGGCAACAATATTGGCCAGCCGGACGGAGCAACGCTGTCTATGGCTGAAATTATGAAACTCAAAAACGAACATCCGGATATGGACATCACTCCATATCTGAACAGAAAAAAATGAGAAAAGGAGAAATAACCTATGGCATTATTTGACAAAGTCAATTTCAACGGTGAAGTGTTTGACGCATTCGTGCGTGAGACCCCCAATCTGAGACTGAATGAGCTGTTACACTCCGGCGCCATCGTGGAGCGTTCTGAGTATGCAGCATTGCTCCCTGACCAGAAGGGCGGTAATTATATTACCTCTCTGATCAAAGCCAGACTGGCCGGCGGTACCGTTAATTATGACGGCAAGACCGATATCGGTGCGGAGGAGAGAGGCAACTACTCTATGGGACGTATCGTAATCGGCCGTGCGCAGGGTTGGACTGAAAAAGATTTCGTATCTGATATTTCCGGTGATGATTATTCCGCAGCAGCAGGAGAGGTTGCTGAGTTCTGGGATGACATCGATCAGGACACACTGCTTTACATCCTGAAGGGTGTATTTGCTATGAGCGATGGAGAAGGGAAAAAATTTGTGGCTGCACATACCTATGATATTTCCGGAAAAGCAGACGGAACCTTCGGAGCTACTACCCTTAATACCGGTATGCAGAGAGCCCTAGGTGATAAGAAAGCTAATTTTGCACTTACCATTATGCACTCCGCCATTGCTACTGAGCTGGAGAACCTTAAGCTGCTGGAGTACATGAAGTATACCGATGCCAACGGTATCGAGCGTAATCTGCCGCTTGCTACACTGAACGGCAGACTTGTCTTGGTGGACGATACTATGCCTGTTGATGAAGTAGCACCTGTGTATGCTGCATCCAAAGATGAAACGGTACAGTCCGGTAAGACCTATTACACAAAGAGCGGCAAGAATTATGAGGTTGTGACAGAGCCCACTGGTAATCCTTCCACCTCCAGTTACTACGAGATGACTGCGGAAGGATACGTTAAGTACACCACTTTCGTACTGGGAAATGCATCCATCGAGTATACAAACTGTGGTGTAAAGGTGCCTTCCGAGATGGATCGCAATCCTTCCAAGAATGGCGGTGAGACTACTCTGTACACCAGACAGAGAAAAATCTTTGCTCCTTATGGTATCTCCTGGAAGAATACCAATGTGGTATCTCCTACCAATGAGCAGCTGGAAACCGGATCTAACTGGGAAATTGCCCAGAATAATGATAGTTCTACTCCTAAGTACTATCCTATCAAGGCAATCAACATCATGCGGATCATTACCAGAGGTTAAGAGAGAAGGGACTTCGGATGTACACCACATATGACTTTTACACAAAAGAATATTATGGGGATTCCATTTCGGAGTCCCTTTTTCCCAAGTGGGAAGACAAGGCAGCGACAAAGCTGGATCAGCTGACCTTCGGGAACATCAACGAAGACACTGTGAAAGAATATGATAAGCAGATCCAGAAGGCAACCTGTGCCCTGGCAGACTTGCTGTATCAAATTGATTATAAGACGGCACACGCAAATGATGAAGCTGGTGCCAATGTCAAATCGATGTCTTCCGGAGGCAGGTCAATCAGCTTCGGCAGCAACGAGACTCTTGTGGACAAGGTGATCGGAGATAAGGCGGCTCAGAACCGTCTGTGCTATGACACAGCCTGCGAATATCTGGCCGGTACCGGTCTCTTATATGCGGGGGTGTAAGGATGGCATTCTGGGACAATAAACAGGTGACGGTGATCAATCGGTCGATGGACCCTAAGACGGAGAAAGAGACATATTATGTAACGCTGATCGAGCGTGCGGATCTGGTGAGGACACAGCAGAAGAATGTGTCTGCTAAGGGCACAGACAGTGCGGATACAGCAACATTGTATGTGAGTTTCGGCATATTGCCGAAACCGTATGTCACTCCGGAAGAATGGAAGAGACTACCGGAAGAGAAGAAAAAGGATTGCATGACATTTTCTCCTGCGGAGGACTTCTTTATCCTGGGAAATTGCACCGGTGCAATTCTGCCGGACAAGGATGTGTATCAGTGGGCGAAGGAACATTATAGCGATGTGTACCGTGTGACACGATGCAATATCTACGAGGATGTTCTGGCACATTACGAAGTAGGAGGAGCGTAAATGGCAGAGAAAGAGCAACTTACAGTAACGGATGCCGGTACGGCAATGAGAGGACTGCTGGAACTGGTATTAAAATATCCGGATTATCCGGAAGGGTTCGCGGCGGATAACAGTACCGTGAAATGCAATGACATCAATCCCGACAGATCCATAGGCCTGTTCCCTCTGCAGGGGGCGGTCTACCTTGAAAAGTATGTGAGCGGAAGCTATGAAGCACAGGTGCCGTTTCAGATGGCCTACCGTTGTTCTCCCGATACCAACACTGCCAATATCGATGCACAGGATCTGTTGGACAAGCTGGCAGCATGGATGGAGCAGAGCAGGATTGGATTTCAGGACAATCACATCCAGATGGAATCCATTAACCGCACATCCCCTGTTGGGTGCGTGGAAAAAAATGAAAAATGCACTACTTATGCAATCAACATGCAGCTAAAGTATTTTTATAAAAAATAAGGAGGAAAATCAGAAATGGCACTTGATAGGACTAACATGGTATCTCTGTTGGACATTGGCTCTCTGATGGGTGGTAAGACTCCCAAAATCGTTGAGATGGGCGATGGCTATAAAGAGATCACAGAAGACTGGGGACCGAACACACAGTCTGACCAGTATGTAAATATGAAAAATGCGAGCAATACCGTAAAAGGGTATGCACTATCCATGACACCGGAACGCGATCATCTGTCTGATGAGATGCAGACAGCAATCAACACTATGTTCAAGACGTTTCCGACTGGAGAAAAGTGTAATACCTATTATTACAGATTTTACAAGACGGATATCACTGGAACGTCCGGAGACTGCATCAGGGTACCGGTTACCGTATGCCCGTCCAGTACCGGCGGAGCTGGCGGAGACAACCTTACATCTTCCATACAGATCAATGGCAATGGAGATGTTGAGGTCGGAACCATTACGATTTCCGAGGGCGGATATGAGTGGGCTGTAAAGCAGACCGGTAATGTATAAACGTAGGTGTTAATCAATAATTAACATAATGGGGCGGGTTCCTTTCAGTCCTGCCCCATTTCTGAAAGGATGGTAATTATATGGAACAGGTTAAGTTAAGTACAGGATATAAAAGTATTGCAATCAGGGATGAGGATGATGACCAGGTGGTAACTGTCCTGCGGATCAACGTGTCAGATGCACGGAGTGCGGATAAGTTTGCTCATATCATTGACCAGCTCAACAGCATCTCCGAAAGATGCGATGCAGAGATGAAGAAATGGAAGAATGACCATGAGGCACAGGAAATGTTCACGGGAGATACCGGAAATGATATCAGGATCGCATTGGATATCAATAACATCCGCGTGAAGTATCTGAAGGAGATCATCGCAGCACTGGATGAACTCTTCGGAGAGGGGACCATCAGAAATATCTATGGGGATATCGTGCCGGACGAAACAGCACTGTTTGAGTTCGTAGAGCAGGTGATCCCGGTGATGAACAATCTGTTCGGACGCAGATTTGAGCAGATGAAGCAGAAATACAATACGCGGAGAAGGGGCGGTAAATAATGACGAACGTCATGCTGGATCCGCTTCCAACAGAATGGATGGAACCCGGGACAAATAAGGTCTACCGGGTGAATTGCGATTACCGCATCGGTATACAGATTGCACTGGTGCAGGATGATAGAGATCTTGCACAGTATGAAAAGGCAGGTATCATCCTGCACCTCATGTTTGATGATGAGACGGAAGAGAGACCGGTACCGCAGGGGAAAAGCGCAGAAGAATGTATCCAGTGGCTTATGAACGGCTGGTACCATGACGGCATAGGAAGCAGCGAAGAGAAGAGGAAACTGATTGATTATGATATCGATCAGTGGCGGATATACGCAGACTTTCGCAGCATCTACGGGATTGACCTTGCCACAGAGGACATGCACTGGTGGAAGTTCTGCGGTCTGCTGTGGAATATGCCCCACAAACAGTCCTCTTTTCTTCAGGCTATAGAGATACGTCGGAAAAGGAAAGAGGAAGCAAAGTCGGATGCGGAAAAGAAGGCAATCCAGGAGGCACAGAAGATCTATGCACTGGAACAGCCTGGACAGGAGTACACCGAAGAAGAAGCTGCGAAAATCGACGAATACGATGCCATGATGGCGCGGATGAAGAAAAAATCGGAAGAGGAAGCACTGAAAGTGTTTAGAAAGTGAGGCTGTATAGATGGCTGGCGGATATGATGGTGAGATCAGGATCAAGACGAAAATTGAAAATGCGGATATGTCCAGTCAGCTGATGCAGCTTGAAAACCGGATGGAAAAGACTGCTCGCAAGGCACAGGATCTGGAAAAAGCCATGCGAGAGCTTGAAAGCCGGAAAATGCCTACGGATGATTACAAAGAAGTCCAGGACCAGATTCAGAAGGCTCAGGATAAGCTGTCCTCTCTCAATGACAGAATGGAGAAGTTTCTGGAACTTGGAGGAAAAAAGAGCAGTTCCACATTTAAAAACATGCAATATGATGTCGCAGACCTCGAAAATACGATTGCCTACGCAAAAGGTGAGTTGGAGGCAATGGAAGAAGATGGAACGGCATTTAAAGATGTAAAGGCTACGGAAGAGTATCAAAAACTGTCAGCCCAACTACGTGATGCAAACAATGAAATGTCTGTTCTGCAGAAGCGGCATGATGAAATTATAGATAAGCAGAAAAAGGTGGGAGCGGGAGCAAAACAGATTGAAAAAGTAGGAAAATCTGCAAAGAAGTCTGCAGGCTTGATGTCCACACTGCTCAGCCGGTTAAAAGGCATAACACTGTCTCTGCTTATTTTTAATTGGATCACGAAAGCCTTTAATGCAATGGTAGGATCCTTTAAGACCGGAATCCAGAACATGGCCAAGTACTCCAGTAGCTTTAATGAGCGGATGTCCTCTCTGAAAAGCTCCATTGCCACCCTGAACAATGCATTGGGTACACTGGCGGCTCCCATCGTATCTATGGTGACACCGGCACTGTCAAGGCTGTGTGACTGGCTGACGAATGCCATCAACGCCATGAATCAGTTTATTGCTCTGCTCAATGGGCAGAGTACATGGACCAGGGCGAAACAGCAGCAGGTCGATTATGCAAAATCCTTGGAAAAGACATCCGGTGTTGCAAAAAAGGCAGCAGGAGCACTGGCAGCTTTCGATGACCTGAATGTATTACAGAAAAACGATTCCGGGGGAAGCGGCAGCAGTACCGCTGGTATGTACGAAGAAGTACAGGTCAGCGATAAGATGGCTTCCAAACTTGGGAAAGTCAAAGATCTTGCAAAGCAGATCAAAGAAGAGTTTTCAGTAGGCTGGAAGAAAGCCTTTGAAAAGCTTGGAATTGATGGACAGGTCCAGAATATTCGTAGCAATCTGGCATCCATAAAGGACAGCTTTATAGATATCTTCAGTGCGGATTCTGTGAAGAATGCGGCAGGGAACTTTGCTGTTACATTCGCCACCAGCCTGGGGACAATTGCGGCATCCTTTGTCAGCATAGGTGCGACCATCGCGCAGAACCTTACCGGGGGAATTAAGAAGTACCTGGATGACAACAAAGACGATATCAAGAAGCATCTCACGCAGATGTTTGATATCGGAGCAGATATTTTGCTATTGGCTGCATCTGCGGCAGCAGCGTTCGCGCTGATTTTTTCAGCGTTTGGAAGTGATTCCGGGCAACAGTTGACTGCGAATCTGATTCAGATGTTCTCGGATGCCTTTTTATCAGTATCCTCTATTGCAACTCAGTTTGCAGATGACATTTTACACCTGTTGTTGGATCCGTTTGTAAATAACCAGGATGATATTGCAACGGCGGTACAAGACATCATAGATGTACTGGCTCTGTTCTCAGGAACAGTATCGGATATCGTCGGACAGGTGGGAGACGGGTTTAATAGTCTTTATTTCAATTATATATCACCGTTCATTGACAGTTTTACCACAGATATATCTGATCTGCTGGGTGTTTTTCTGGATTTTTGGAATGATAGCATGCAGCCGGTATTGATGGAATGGGCAGCTATGTTTGATGATACTTACCAGAGTCATCTGAAACCAATGATAGATGCCTTTATGGAACTGCTCGGTGTGTTGATAGAGTACATACAGCTATTCTGGGAGAATTATCTGAAAGCACCGTTACAATGGATCGTATCCAACGTTTTACCGTTGCTCATGCCTGTTTTGAGTATGCTGGGAAAACAGGTAAAGTTTGCGGCGGATATTATAGCAGATATCATTACGACGTTGCTGAAAGTGATAAAAGGTGTGTTCGCGATTATCGGCGATCTGATCCGGGGCGACTGGAAGCAGATGTGGGCAGATGCAAAACAGATATTTAAAGATATCGTGAATGGCATTTTGTCGATAGTCGAGACAATGGCAAACGGAGTAATAGATGCCATTAATGGTATGATTCGGGCATTAAACAGCATCCATGTGGATATTCCGGATTGGGTGCCGGGACTGGGCGGAAAATCATTTAGCATCAATCTATCAGAAATAGGAAGAGTATCTATTCCGAGACTTGCCAGTGGAGGTATTACCACAGGAGCTACTCTGGCGGAAATAGGAGAAGCAGGTCGAGAGGCAGTATTACCGCTGGAAAAGAACACAGGCTGGATGGATGCGCTTGCTGAGAAGATTGCCGATAGGATGCCGGAGACAGGCGGCTCCATAGATGCGTCATTGATTCTGGACGGGGAGACATGCGGAAGACTGTTCTTGCCGCATATTCAGAATGAAGAGGTACGGTTAGGAATCGCAGAAGGATAAGAAGGGATGAAGTATGGAAAAGAAATATACACAGGGCCTGATCATAGACGGAATTACATATAACATCCCTTTAATATCTATCAAGAGAAATTTGGATTTCTTGGAAAAATATGCGGAGAGATCGGAAGATGGAGACATCAAGATTGAAACCATCGGACTATATAAAAATTACACCATATCTATCGGTCTGATCGAGGATGCGGAATTATATGATCAACTGATAGAACATATTACGGATTGCGAGAATCGCTTTCACCATGTGACACTTCCAGACGCTAGCAAACAATTTGATTTTTACGGATATTTCTCCAGCATCAAAGATGAAGTGGAAAAGGTACTGGAGACTGGGGCACAGTATAAAGGATTATCCTGGAAGATGACTTCTAAGAAGCCATACAAGACACCGTAAGGGGGAGATATGAGGACATATTGCAAGGCAGAAATGAAATTTATAGACGTCACGGCACTGTCAGATGCGTCTCCTTCTACGGATGATAACCAGTCCATAGGAAATATCGAACTGTTTGAAGCAGAGCATCAGCAGGAAGCCTATGGCACTACGGAGTGGAACCAGTTCCTCTTGTCGGGTGAAAAAAGCATTTTGTCAGATGATCCGGAAGATATAGCATTCTGGAGTGCGGAACAATCCTTGGATGACTGCACTTTTGAGAACAATCCTAAATTGGCGGTACAATTTACTGCGCAGCATTCATCTGCCGCAATTACATTGTATTTCGAGGACGAATACCCAGCGGAGCTTAGAATCACCTGGTACACAATGTCCGGAATCAAACTGATCAGCAAGATGTTTTATCCGGATGGGCTGGTGTATGTATGTGACAATCAGGTACAAAACTACGGCCGTATTGAGATCGAATTTGTCCGGACGGTGTATCCGCGAAGATATATCAAACTGCAATACATGCTTTATGGCAAATACATTGTATGGGATAAGGATATGATCCAGACCGGGAAGGTACAGGAGGATATTGATGTCACCTCGGCCACCATTCCTATTAATAAAGCGGATCTGGCCATTGTGGACGTGAACAGCGATTTTGATATTGGTAATGATGATGGTGCATGGAAATCCATCCAGAAGACGCAGGAGATCATCCTTACAGAGTACCGGAATGGCATCGGAATTCCCATCGGAGCATTTTATGTGGATGATTTTTCTTTTAGTAAAAATGTGGCAGGTTTTAAACTTATAGACGCGATAGGCTTGATGGATAAGTACACATTTTATGATGGGCAGATATATGAAAATGAAAGGGCGGAGAATATCCTGCATGCGGTCTTTGCGGCGGCAGGGATAAAAAAATACACCATAGCCACAGACGTGGCAGATATTACGCTGACAGGATATCTTGGTGTCCAAACGTGTCGAAAGGCATTACAACAGATATGCTTTGCCTGCGGGGCGGTAGCGGATGACAGCCGCAGCGACACAATCAGAGTATATAAACCAGATAAGTATGTGTCAGCGACCGTGGGCACGGATAGGAAATTTAATGGGTGCACAAAAGTATCACTGGATAAATATATATCCGGAATCTCGATAGAGTGCAAAAAGTATTCTCTGGAGGATAAAGATACTGAGATTTATAAAGATACGCTGCAATCCGGGGATACGAAACTTACTTTTACGGATCCGTATCTGCCGTCATCTGTTACGGTATCTGCCGGAGCAATAAAAGAGGTGAAGACCAATTACATTGTAGTCAGTATGGCCGAGACCGGGCAATGCACAATTGTCGGGCGGAAGTATGCCAGTAATGCATATACCTACCATAAAGACGTAGATATGCTGTCGGCTGGTGAGACGGAAAATAAAAAGAAATATAACGGATGCACGTTGTATAATACCGACCTGATTTGCGATGTGGCGGAAAATCTGCTGAAGTATTATGCCATGCAGAAAAAGTTAGATATGAAGTATCTGCAAGATAAGGAACAGGTAGGAAACTGGGTAAATGTACGGGAAATTGGTGGACACATGGCGACGACATTGATCGAGAGCCAGTCAGTGGATCTGACTGGGGGTTATATAGCAACGGCAAAATGCAGGGGCTATAGCGTGGTTACCAAGGATCCGGCATATACCGGTGAAATTTATGCAGGAGAGAGGGGGCTGATCTGATGGATCTGCGGCCAATCAATCCATATTACAAAAGAAATCGAAGAACTAAGTATCGTGCGAAGGTGTCTGCGGGACCGGCAGCCTATAGCTATCCGTATGAGTGGATCCCACCGGTGACAGACCGCACGCAGAAAGATGTAGAGCATGCGAGGGAACTGCTGACGGTAGGATGGAGCAATCTGACAGCAGAACAACAGGCGGAATACATGGCCGGGCTGAAAGGCTGCATTAACGCAGTAGATCTGGCGAGGATCGAGAACAATATACAGATATTGCTTGATGTACTGGAATTGCAGAATACCAGTCATGTAGACGCTGTTCCGGAGCTGCCGACGGAAAGTTACTTTGCTGATATGAGAGATAATATCACAGCAATCAGAACAGCATATTTTGTACATAAGGATACTCCAGAGGTGCCGGAACTGCCCTTTAACACATGGCAGGACTACAATGCCATTGAACAGATATTAAATGATGTGTATGAGGTAGTAAGTGCGCAGTTTAATTATTATGCAGGCAATGAGATATATACTGGGGACGCTGTTGGATTATTGCTATAAGGAGGGAACGGAATGTTTGAACAGAAGGAATGGAAGGATAGGGAGTCGGAATATCCCACCCGCCGGAAACTGACGAAAGAGGACGGATCTAATGAGTTGGTTACGGTGGAAAGAAGTGAAGGATCTGTGTTGCAGGAAGGTGATGCATTTTCAGCTGAGAATATGAACGACCTGGAAAAGCGGATTGGCGATGAATTTGGGCAGGTATTATATGTAGTGTCCTTTGATGCCAGTACCGGCACACTAGTCACTAAGACAGCAGACTACGAGGAGTAGATAGAGAATGAGCAAGACAAATAACACAACGCTGAAGAACGTGAGACATAACGGTCAGAAGGTAAAGAAATGGTATAATAACGGCACGAAGGTATATAGCGCCGGGAATGTGGTTACATATTACTTTAATTCGAGTGACTATGCGCAGGAAGAGATAGACAGTGAAGCATCCTGTTTAACTCCTAAAACGGTCGATTACATAAATCATTTTCCCGGCTGGACGTTTGTCGGCTGGCGCGAAGATAATACGGCATCAAGTACTGTAGTGGCATCTAAGGTAATGGGAGACGAACCGGTTACCTTGTATGCTGTGTATAAAAGGACCTTAACTGCGACTTTTAATGGTAATGGAGCTACTAGTGGATCAGTAGCAAGTATTAGCGGTACCCAATATTATAATAATGGTAATATTGCGAATCCTACTATTACTTTACCTGCGAATGGTTATAGCAGAACAAATTATAAGTTTAATGGATGGAATTATGGTGCTGTTGGAGCAAAGATTACACTGACTGGTAATATTACAGTATCAGCGCAGTGGATTCAGTCTGTTTATGCGTATGGATATACCGGTGGAATGCAGAGTTTCACGGCTCCTGTCACTGGTACTTACTTATTGGAGGTTTGGGGCGCTCAAGGTGGAAATAATAATGGAGCCAGCGATAGAGCGACTCCCGGATATGGTGGATATGGCGCTGGTTACGTCACACTAAATCAAGGACAAGTTATTTATATTTGTGTAGGAGAAAACGGAAATAGAGCTATACGCCAATATCGATATACTTACAATGGTGGAGGACGAGCTTATGATGCTCCTGGTGGAGGGGCTACTCATATTGGTACTCGAAATGGTACATTAAGGGAATATGGCAATACCAGTGGATTATTTATTGTTGCTGGTGGCGGTGGTGGTGCTGGTGCTGGTCACAGCCCAAATGGTGGTGTTTTAGGTCACGGTTATCAAGGCGGTAGCGGAGGTGGCGCATCTGGAGGTTATGGTTACGCACAACACTATGCTGGAGATGGGTACGAAGGTGGCGCTGGAGGAACACAATCACGTAGTCCTGCTGGTTATAACGGTGGTTTTGGATATGGTGGATGGAATTCTGGTAGTGAATGGTTAGCAGCTGGTGGCGGTGGGCTTTACGGTGGAGCTTATGGACGAGAAGATAGCGATAGCGCCTGGACTGCTGGCGGCGGTGGAGGTTCTGGATACATTGGCGGAGTATCAAATGGTTCCTGGTCCAACGGTGTTAGATCCGGTGATGGGTATGCGAAAATCACTTTATGCTAGACAAGCAACTAAAATGGTACAAAAAAGAAAGCCACATATATTACAATAGAAAAAAAGGAAGTCATAACATCTGGGGGGGATAAACGAATGAACGAACTCGATGTCGAACATAGACTGACAGAAGTAGAACAGAGGGCAAAATCAAACCAACACAGATTGGAAGAACTGGAACCTGTGGTCAAGGAGATACATACCATGTCTAATACGATGATCCAATTGGTGGAAGAGGTTAAGCACACCAATGAGACAGTGGCCAGCCTCGACAGGAAGGTCGATAAGATGGACAGTCGTGTAGATGAAATGGAAAATGCCCCGGGAAAAGAGTGGAGCAATACCAAGAGAGCATTAGTCAGTGCTGTGATCGGAGGAATCGTAACTTTTTTGATCACTGGATTGCTTTATGCAGCAGTTCAGGCCTTTTAATTTAATAAGAAAGAGAGGAATAACATTATGGATTTATCATTTTTATTGCAACTCGTAGACCCTATTATTTTGGGAATCTGTCTGCTGACAGGCTATGTGCTTAAGGAAGCATTTGACAAATTTCCGAACAAGTTTATTCCGTTGGCATCATTGAGCATGGGAACCATCATTGCAATCATTATCCACCTACAGGCCGGTATCAATGCAGAGGTTGTATTGGGCGGAATGATCTCGGGACTGGCGGCCACCGGCATGTATGAACTGTTGAGGAATCTGCTGGACTTTGACGGAAAGAAGGAGGAGTAACATGAAACAGGCATTATATAAAGGACCGGACATTTCCAAACACAACGGAAATGTCAACATAAAGAAGGTGCGCGATGCAGGATACAAGCGTATCGGCATTCGGGCAGGGTATGGTAAAAATAACGTTGATGAGAAGTATGTGAGTAATGCACTGGCCTGCTTCAATTTGGCAGTGCAGGTGCTTCTCTACTGGTTTTCGTATGCTTACACGGTAGCAATGGCAGTGGCAGAAGCAGAGTTTTGTATCACTCAGGCTAAAAAGTACTGGAGCAAATGCCCTATTGCATTTGATTTTGAGTACGACTCTGTAAATTATGCGCGTAAGAGAGGCGTGAATGTCACAAAACAGCTGGCTACAGATATGGCAATTGCATTTTTGCAAAAGGTCAAAGCAGCCGGTTATCTCCCGGTGATCTATACCAACAAAGATTACCTTAATAAATATTTTGACATGAACCGAATCGTAAAAGCACTGGGAAAGGTATACGTATGGTATGCACGTTATACATCCAGTCTGTCAGCGGCGGAGATTGACCTTGCAGATATTTGGCAGTACACTTCTTCCGGGGCTGTTCCAGGAATCAATGGCAAGTGTGATATCAATATTTTTTATACTGACTTTGAAATGGTATCTGTTCCGGCGCAGAGGGAAGAAACCTGCAATATCAATATTCAGAACTTCCAGAAGGCTGCAAATGCAGATGGGTATCGGGATGAACAAGGGAGAAAGCTGGTCGAAGATGGCAAAGATGGTCCTAATACTCAATATGTGCGGCGGCAGATCTGCCTGCAGGCGAAGAGAGTCGGGCTGATCTATAAGGTTGGCTCCACAGGAGCGGTAGTTAAGTGGTGGCAGACACGTTGTAACGAGATCCTTGGCGGTAACCAGGACACTGATGGCCGATACGGAAAGACTGCCAGAGCGGAGACAATCAAGCTGCAGAAAAAGCTTAATCTCACAGCCGATGGTAAGGCGGGATATAACAGCCTGCAGGCGGCATTCTATAATTGACGGGTCGGCAGAAGGTATGGTACTCTGAATTTAACCAATAGAATCCTTGTCATGGGAGAAAGGACGAAGAACAAGAAGGGGTGTTCTTCGTCCTTTTTATATTAACTGGCAAGTTAGGTAACTATGGTAATGATATAGTTATGGGAAAATTATTATCAATAAATGATAACTATATATTGGATTTATTTAAAAACGCACCTGTCAATTATAGTCCAACTTTTGGGCAATTAAATATAGGTGGTCCCATAGTAGCATATATCATGCAAAAGCATTCAGATTATTATGGAGGTGCTGTTATAGTATTTGGTTATAATAATCTAAGACCTATCTATTATCACATTGAAAATGACACAATAGATGCAGAATACTATTTGTAATCAAAGTATAATTACTGATTAATCTATAAGATATTTTATCTAAATATTATTGTAAAACTTAAATTAGTTATCATTTTAGCCATCCCATAGGTGGCATTATCAGGAGTACACGTAAACGAAAATCCACAATTAGTTTTTACAGATACATTACATTTAGATAGTACGTTTCCAAAACTGTCAAAGTCCACTCTGTTCAATTTAATTTCATAATTTGTGTTTTTTGTGACGAACGGTAATGGTACATATGCAACAACCAATTTATTGTCAAATGCATATCCGATTATTCCAATGATATTACTCAGAGTAATACTATTACCAACCGACTGATCTATTAACTTGCCATTTACAGAGATAATAAATTACAGGAAACAACTTGATGCAACATGAAATGCAACATGAAATAGAAAAACCCTTGAAAAATCAAGGGTTTTAAGAAGCGCGAGACGGGGATCGAACCCGCGACCCCCTCCTTGGCAAGGAGGTGCTCCACCGCTGAGCCACTCGCGCATATCTTACGGACAAGTTATAATATACTATAGGGCTCCGGAAATGTCAATAAAAAAAGTGTGCATCTTTTTTGTAAATTGCATATACAATTAACGCAGCAGTATTCTACGCAGCCATCCGGTGAATTTCCGCTCTATCAGGATCCAGCACAGATAAGCCAGAACAATGCTTATTACAACGCTTACGATCAGTCCGACAACAGACAATACGGATAGGGTGGAAAAGTCAAATACCACACGGTCCAGAAACATAACCGGATAGTAGTGTACCAGATACAGGGAATAGCTGATATTTCCCAACTGCACAAAAAAGCGGGGCATGGAAAGCTGCAGGCCTGCGAGAAAAGCAAGGATTAACAATAGCAGAGCCGGGAGCCCCCACTGGGGAAGCCTGAGGAACCCAATCACATTGATCCGGGGCGTAAAGTAAGCAAGCAGACAAAAGATTACCGGGATACATACCGCGGATACGAGGCTTACTGTCCGCGAAACCGGATGAAGGGTATGCCTGCGATACAAATACCGCAGCAGATAGTAAGCCAGAATTCCGAAGAGAAATTCCAACATGACAGGATCTCCGTAAAAAATGAGGAAAGGAGAAAGTACATTACCTATCGGAGACTGCCAGGATGAGATCGCCGGAGCAAATATCTGTACCATTCCCACCAGAATCACCAGAAATGCGCTGCAGATCAGACCGCGGTATTTCATGCTGATGTGAAAGGCAATGAAAAACAGCAGATAGAACAGCATTTCACAGTTGATGGTCCAGCCGATCCGTACCAAAGGCTGGATCGCTCCGCTGCCGATATCAAAAGGAATAAACAGCAGACTTTTGACAAGATAGGAAAAATCGTGTCTGGTCTGTTGGAACATGGAAGGAAACAACAACAGCGACAGATAGGTTCCCAGTGTCATCAGGTAGTAAAGCGGAAGAATCCGGACCAGGCGTTTGCGGAAGAAATATTTGGTACTTTTTTCCGTGGTAAACATGATCATGAATCCGCTGATACAAAAAAAGATGTCCACACCGAAAGCTCCAAAGTTCAGAAAACGGACATGCTGAAATACCACAAAAAGAGCAGCCAGACCGCGTAAAGCCTGGATGCTGTCAAAATGCAGTTCATGAAACTCTTTATTAACTGTTATATTTTCCATAGAAATAACCATGCCTTTTTGTACTAGTTTACGAAATATAACTCCATTTTAACATTTTTGCGGGAGATTGGGAAACATTTTATTCAGGAAAAAAACTTGCGTACTGCGATATAAAATAATACAATAATAAGTGAATATAGATTATGCCCAACGGGCTGGGCATAGGAACCGGCGAACCGCAATTTGCGGAACTGGCAGAGAATAACAGGACGGTATGGATATAGATATGAGCGCAACGAGACAGCAGATGTTAGAGACAGCAGAACACCTGAATCAGCAGATGACAGACGGAATTCCTTTTACCTGGGAGACTCTGGAACAGGCACTTACCTCTGTGACAGAACAGGATGATAAGGGAATCCACGGATGGATCTGCTATTTTGCTGCCTTTTATCAACTGACAACAGGGAATCAGGAGGGCTGCCTGCATTATCTGGATGAGAGCGTCAGGTGTCTTCTGGGAACGGATCAGGAGCATCATGTAGCCAGAGTGTACAATATGATCGGTATTGTGGCACATATGCAGAACAACCTGTCGCTGGCCATGGAACAGTACGATAAAGCATTGGATTATACGGAAAAATACGATGATAAGATGGTGCACAGCATTGTACTGAGCAATATGTCGGATGCGTATTATCTCATAGGAGCTTATGAAAGAGCTGTGCAGTGCCATGCGGAATGTATCCGCAAATTTGAACAGGCGGATGACAACAGTACATACAGCAGGATCAATTTCCGGAAAATGCTGGCAGAGTACGGATGCTGCCTGCTGCATCTGCATATGGATGACGAGGCGGAAAAGGTACTGTGTAAACTGGAAGAGACCGGGCAGAGCAAGGAGGTCATACGTGAGACAAGGCTGGGTGTCAATGTATTTCTGGCTTATCTGGCGGAGCGAAACGGAGACCGGAAGAAGGCAGAAGAGCATGTACGTACAGCGGTAATGGCATTAGAGGATATGACACAGGTCTCTTCCGAATACGACAGTATTCAGAATCTGCTGCAATATGTGGAAAAGATAGGCAAGACGGAACAGATAGAGGAAGTATTGAACTGTCTGGAACCCAAAGCTGCCATTGAACAGAATAAAAGTCTGCTGTTGCAGCTTTTGTCTCTGCGGATGCGTTATTGCAGTTCCAGAATGACTCCGGAAGAATTCAAACAGAGCGCAGACACCTTCTTCCACTTGAAAGACAGCTGGGAGCTGACAGAAAACAGTCAGGTCATGTATATGATGGAGCTTAGAAAGCGATTACAGGCGGCAGAAGAGGAGCAGAAGGAACAGGAACGTAAGAGAAACCGGCTGTTGTATCAGGCAGACCATGACGAGCTGACAGGACTCTATAATAAGAGAAGCCTGAATCGTTATCTGGAGGATGTGTTTGAAGACTGTCTTCTGAATGAGAAGGAACTGGGCATTCTGTTCCTGGATATTGACCATTTCAAACAGTTGAATGATCGCTATGGACATGGAAGGGGAGATGAAGGAATCTGCGCGGTAGCGGATACTCTGAAAAAATGTTTTCCGGAGGACTATGTGGCGCGTTACGGCGGAGATGAATTCCTGGTGGTCATGACGGGACGTGACAGGGAGTATGCAGAGGAACATGCAAGACAGCTATGTATGGGCATCCGGGAATGTGAGATTCCCAATGAAGACTCTTCTGTGGAACCCTGGCTTACGATTTCCGTGGGTGGTGTCTGTGCTATTCCGAAGGAACCAAACCGAGTGTGGGATTTCCTGTCGGCTGCGGACAAAACACTTTATGACCAGAAAAATGAGCAAAAAGGAAAAGTACGCTTCTATGTGGGAGAAGGACAATACCTATAGCTCTGAAACCAAAATAAAGGAACACAACAATGGATAACAAGCAATATTCCACCCGCGAATTGTTTCGCAGGTTTGCACCTTATTTTAAAAAATACCGTTTTACCTTGTGGATGGATCTGTTCTGTGCAGCACTGACCACGGTCTGTGAACTGGTGTTGCCGTTAATTATGCGCTACATTACCAATGAAGGGCTGCGGGATCTTGCGTCCCTGTCGGTGAAGACCATACTTTCACTGGGAGTTCTGTATTTCGGACTTCGTATCGTGGATTGCATCGCCAGTTACTATATGTCCGATATGGGACACGTCATGGGCGCGAAGATCGAGACGGACATGCGCAGAGATGCATACAACCATTTGCAGAAGCTGTCCAATACTTATTATAACAATACCAAAGTCGGTCAGATCATGGGGCGGATCACCAATGATCTGTTTGATGTGACGGAATTCGCCCATCATTGCCCAGAAGAATTTTTCATCGCCGTAATCAAGACCGTAATCTCTTTTATCATTCTGGCAAATATCAATCTGCCGCTGACATTGATGATCTTTCTGTGCGTGCCGCTGATGTGCGGTGTGTGCATGATCCTGAATTTCCGGATGCGAAGTGCCTTTCGCAAGCAGCGTAACCAGATCGGAGAGCTGAACGCCCGGATCGAGGACAGTCTGCTGGGCCATAAGGTGGTCAAGGCATTTACCAATGAAGAGGTGGAAAATGTCAAGTTTGAGAAAGATAACGGCACTTTTCTGGATATTAAGAAGCTGACCTACCGTTACATGGCGGCATTCAATACCACAGTGAAGCTGTTTGACGGATTGATGTATCTGGTGGTATTGGTGGCAGGCGGTATTTTTATGGTAAACGGACGGATCGCCGCTGGTGACCTGGTGGCATATATGCTGTATGTATCCACCCTGATCGCAACAATCCGGCGTATCATCGAATTTGCCGAACAGTTCCAGCGGGGCATGACCGGTATCGAGCGCTTTTTACAGATCGTGGATGCGGATATCGAGATCTTCGATGAGCCAGATGCCATAGAACTGAAGGACCCGAAGGGAGAAATCTCTTTTGAAAAAGTAAGCTTTGAATATCCGGATGACCATAACAAGGTATTCACTGATCTGAACCTGCAGATCCACGCGGGAGAAAAGGTGGCCATCGTCGGTCCTTCCGGTGGTGGTAAGACAACGCTGTGCAATCTGATCCCGAGATTTTATGATGTCTCAGAAGGCAGGATCCTGTTGGACGGCCAGGACATTAAGCATTTTACGTTAAAGAGTCTGCGGGGCAATATCGGTATCGTACAGCAGGATGTGTATCTTTTCTCCGGTACGATCTATGAAAATATCGCTTATGGACGTCCCGGGGCTTCGAAAGAAGATGTGATCAATGCGGCAAAGCGTGCCGGGGCTCATGAATTCATCATGGGACTGAAGGACGGTTATGATACTTATGTGGGAGAACGGGGTGTAAAGCTGTCCGGCGGACAGAAACAGCGGATCAGTATTGCCAGAGTATTTCTGAAAAATCCGCCCATCATCATTCTGGATGAGGCCACTTCCGCACTGGACAATGAGAGTGAGTTCGCCGTGGCAAAATCTCTGGGAGAATTGTCGGAGGGGCGTACTACTCTGACTATCGCCCACAGACTTTCCAGTATCCGCAATTCCGACAGGATCCTGGTGCTGACGGATGACGGCATTGTGGAGGAAGGCAATCACGACCAGCTCATGGAACAAAAAGGGATCTATTATCAGTTCTATGAAACAGCCAATGCTTTGAAATAACATTACAAAAACGGAGGTAGAGCTATGAAACTTGTGTTTGTGGGGGCAGACCATGAAGTAACCGGAAGCTGTCATTATCTGGAGGTTGCCGGGAAACATATTTTAGTGGACTACGGTATGGAGCAGGGTGTCAATGTATTTGAAAATGTGCCGCTGCCGGTGGCGGAATCCATGATTGATTATGTATTCCTGACTCATGCTCATGTGGATCATTCGGGTCTTCTGCCGCTTCTGTATGCCAGAGGCTTCAGAGGACAGATCTATTCCACGGATGCTACAGCGGATCTGTGTAGCATTATGCTGCGTGACTGTGCACATATCCAGAGTGCCGAAGCGGAATGGAAGAATCGTAAGGCAAAACGTTCTGCGAATAATGCAGTGGTGGAGCCGCTGTATACCATGGAGGATGCAGATGGTGTGATCCGCCGGTTCGTTCCCTGTCATTACAATACGATCGTGGAAGTATGCGAGGGAGTAAAAATCCGTTTTACGGATATCGGACATCTGCTGGGCTCTGCCAGCATCGAAGTCTGGCTGACGGAGGACGGCAATACGAAAAAAATCGTATTTTCCGGCGATATCGGCAACAAGCACCAGCCGTTACTTAAGGATCCGACACCTACGAAGGAAGCGGATTATGTCGTGATGGAGTCTACCTACGGTGACAGACTGCATCCGAAGGATAAGCTGGATTATGTGGCAGAACTGACCAAGGTGCTGCAGGAGACCTTAGACCGGGGTGGTAACGTGGTGATCCCGTCTTTTGCTGTGGGCCGTACCCAGGAGATCCTGTATTTCCTGCGGAAGATCAAGGTAGGGCGCCTGGTAAAGGGTCATGAAGATTTCCCGGTGTATGTGGACAGTCCCATGGCGGTAGAGGCTACCGGCGTATTCCAGGAGAACAGGTGGGAATGCTTCGATGATGAGGCCATGGAATTCGTAAAAGAAGGCATTAATCCCATTGCTTTTTCGGGATTAAAGCTGTCCATCACCAGTGAGGAATCCAAAGCCATCAACTTCGACGAGACACCCAAGGTCATTATCTCCGCATCCGGTATGTGTGACGCAGGACGTATCCGGCATCATCTGAAGCATAATCTGTGGAGACCGGAGTGTACGATCCTGTTCGTCGGCTATCAGTCGGTGGGAACACTGGGCCGGGCACTGGTAGAGGGTGCTGATGAGGTGAAGCTGTTCGGTGAGACGGTTTCAGTGCGCGCCGAGATCCGGAAAATGACGGGACTGAGCGGTCATGCGGATAAGGAAGGCCTGATCGACTGGATCCGGGCCTTTGAAGAAAAACCGAAGAAGGTGTTCGTGGTACATGGAGAGGACAGCGTATGTACCGGATTTGCTGAGTGCCTGAAGATCGAGTACGGGCAGAGAGCCTACGCTCCTTACAGCGGTACGGAGTTCGATCTGGCAGGCAATAAGTTCACCTATGAGGCAGCACCTGTTGCCGTGCAGAAAAAGACGAAGCCTGCTACCGGAGTCTTCGAACGACTGCTTGCCTCTGCGAGACGCTTACTGGCACTGGTTACGAAGAGCGAGGGCGTCATGACCAACAAGGATATGGCGAAGTTCGCGGACCAGATCAATTCCCTATGTGACAAGTGGGAGATATAAGTGCATCCATAGGCACAAACAACCCTGAGTATGTAGGACGATAGTCCGGAATACGAAGGGGGGACGATTTCGAGAGTGCGAAGCACGGAGAAATCGTTTATATATTATATTGGAATCAGAATAAGGAGACAACATGAGTTTAGCGGATCATATTTTTATCGATATGTGCAATGACATTTTAACCAACGGTACCAGCACGGAGGGCGAGAAAGTGCGCCCCCACTGGCCGGATGGTACCCCTGCCTACACTATTAAGAAATTCGGAGTAGTGAACCGGTACGATCTGTCGAAGGAGTTCCCGATCCTGACCTTGCGCCGGACGGCATTAAAATCCGCCACAGATGAGATGCTGTGGATCTGGCAGCGCAAGTCCAACAACATTCATGATTTAAACAGCCACGTCTGGGATGAGTGGGCAGATGAAAACGGCTCGATCGGTAAGGCATACGGCTATCAGATGCAGGTGAAGCATCAGTATAAGGAAGGCATGATGGATCAGGTGGACCGCGTGATCTACGATCTGAAGAACAATCCCTTCAGCCGCCGGATCATGACCAATATCTATGTGCATCAGGATCTGCACGAGATGAATCTGTATCCCTGTGCTTACGGTATGACCTTTAATGTGACGCAGAAAAAGGGAGAGGACAGGCTGACCCTGAATGCCATTTTAAACCAGCGTTCCCAGGACGTACTGGCAGCCAACAACTGGAATGTGGTACAGTATGCGGTGCTGGTGCATATGCTGGCACAGGTCTGCGATATGAACGTGGGCGAGCTGGTGCATGTCATTGCGGATGCCCATATCTATGACCGCCACGTGGATGCCATTAAGGAGCTCATCAGCAGAGACCCCTTCCCGGCGCCGAAGTTCTGGCTGAACCCGGAGATCAGGGACTTCTATCAGTTCACACCGGATGATGTGAAGCTGGAGGGTTACCAGACCGGGGAGCAGATCAGGGATATTCCGATTGCAATCTGACATGAGTAAGTAGGGCGGTAGCCCGGAATACGAATATCAGTACGGTTTCGTGAGTGCGAAGAACGGAGAAACCGGTTATTATCATAGAAACAAACAGAAACGAGGTACACCATGAATTTAATTGTAGCAGTAGACAACAACTGGGCCATCGGCAGCAAGAACGAACTGCTGATCCGCATCCCCAACGATCACAAGCATTTCCGCGAAGAGACGACAGGTAAGGTAGTGGTTCTGGGACGCAAGACTTTGGAGACTTTCCCGCAGGGCATGCCTTTAAAGAACCGCATCAACATTATTTTGTCCAAAGATCCGAATTATCAGGTCAAGGATGCGATCGTGGTACACTCTATTGAAGAATTGCTGGAAGAACTGAAGAAATATGACGAAGAGAATATCTATATCATCGGCGGAGAGAGTATTTACCGCCAGATGCTGCCTTACTGTGACGTGGCCCATGTGACGAAGATTGACCATGCCTACGAGGCGGATGCCTATTTCCCGGATCTGGACAGTGATCCTGAGTGGGAGATTACCGCAGACAGTGACGAGCAGGTCTATTTTGACATTACCTATCAGTTCTTAAAGTACGAGCGCAAGAAAGCCTGAGTGCGGAAAACGATGAAAAAGAAGATATATTTGGCAGTTACGGTTTTACTGCTTACTCTGGCAGGAATATATGTGGCAGCCAGAATGATTCTGTGGGGTGGTCCCGTAAGTTTTCGCAGTTATGTGTTGTTACTGGGGGATCTGCTGTGTCTGCTGCTTCTCCTGTTTTATGTATATCTGAGAGTACCCATCAGGCTGCACCGGAAAATACGGGACAAGTGGGGAACTCCCGGGAAATGGGAGTGGCTGGAGGATATCGGCATTGCTTTGTGGGCAGTGCTGTGCCTGATCGTCACGTTTGCCGGAATTGCCTGGATTTGGTTTGAAAATGACATCCCTTCGGAGACGCGGCTCACAGAGAATCTGATCAGTGTGGAAGAGATGGAGTTCCCGGACAGGCACTGGTATTCCTACTGGCGTCCAGAGGGCGTGCTGTTTCGGAGAGAGACGGAGCTTGCCGGTGAGGATTACATTACTTATCTGACGGAATTGATGGACAAGGAAGAAAATACCCACCCGGAGGATGCAGAAACGGTAGCAAAGCAGGCGATGGAAGAACAGTGGCTTGCGGAATACTATGCGTCGGAGACGGAAAACGCGGAAGATGTACAGGATCCCTTAGAGCCTTACGCACAGGCAGTATATGATGCTGTGCTGCAACAACAGGGCTTTTCCTTCGAAGTCTGCTACAATGCCAAAGGCAATTTCTATCTGCAGCTGGGAGAACAGGAGCAGGCGGGAAAGACCTATGCATACACGCTGGTCTACAATCGTACCTCGCAGAACGGAAAATGTGAGATTTTCGTGCTGTACCGGAATCCGGAAGAGAATCTGTCCACAGAGGCAGCACAGATCGTGGAGTTTTATGCGGTCCGCAGTGAAGATCTGCAGGTCATTGCGGGGGATAAGACCGGATGGTCAGTGGTAGCGAACAGTGCATATCAGGAAGCTACCGGAGAAAAATAATTGTAGTGAATTTAATTTGAGTTTTCAGCTAAAAGGAGAAATGAGCCACATTTTCGCTGAAAAAAGCACTGGAAAGCATAAATGTGTATATTGACTTTTATTACAAATGGTATAATAATGAAAATCAATAAATTCTGTTAAGAGAAATCAACAGGCAGAGTGGTAAACCGAGGAAAGAAGGAATACAAAATGGAAAAGAAGAACATTGACTGGGGTAACATCGGTTTCGGTTATATCCCTACGGATTACAGATATGTGTCCAATTACAAGGACGGCAAATGGGATGACGGTCAGCTGACCCAGGATCCCAACATCGTATTAAATGAGTGTGCAGGTGTATTGCAGTATGCACAGACCGTATTCGAGGGTCTGAAGGCCTACACCACAGAAGATGGACATATCGTAACCTTCCGTCCTGACTTAAACGGTGAACGTCTGGAGTCTTCCGCAGCAAGACTGGAGATGCCCATTTTCCCCAAGGAGCGTTTCGTGGAGGCTGTTACCGAGACGGTTAAGGCCAACGATGCTTTCGTACCTCCTTACGGCAGCGGTGCAACTCTGTACATTCGTCCTTATATGTTCGGCAGCAATCCTGTCATCGGTGTAAAGCCTGCGGACGAATATCAGTTCCGTATCCTGTGCACTCCTGTAGGACCTTACTTCAAGGGCGGCGTTAAGCCTCTGACCATCCGTGTCACCGACTTTGACCGTGCGGCACCTCACGGAACCGGTCACATCAAGGCTGGCCTGAACTATGCTATGAGCTTACATGCAATCGTATCCGCTCACAAGGAAGGCTACGATGAGAATATGTATCTGGATGCTGCTACCCGTACCAAGGTAGAGGAGACCGGTGGTGCGAACTTCCTGTTCGTTACCAAGGACAACAAGGTCGTAACTCCCAAGTCCGACAGTATCCTTCCGTCCATCACCCGTCGTTCTCTGGTATATGTTGCCAAGGAATACCTGGGACTGGAAGTAGAAGAGAGAGAAGTATACCTGGATGAAGTAAAAGACTTCGCAGAGGCTGGTCTGTGCGGTACCGCAGCAGTGATCTCTCCTGTAGGCAAGATCGTTGACCACGGTAAAGAAATCTGCCTGCCCAGCGGCATGACCGAGATGGGACCTGTCACCAAGAAGCTGTATGAGACTCTGACCGGTATCCAGATGGGCAGAATCGAAGCTCCTAAGGGCTGGATCCATGTGATCGAGTAATCTGGTATCAAAATTGAATAATATTAAAAATGCGTGTGGAGAATATCCGCACGCATTTTTTTTTTGTCTGTAGAATTCTTAGATTTTTCTGAACTTCCAAGAAACCGTGGCACAGAAGAAAAAAATAGGGTATAATCAGAATTTAGAGACTTTGAGAAAGCAGGAAATGTTATGTTTTTTAAAAATAGATGTCATATCACCGCGGTATTGGTGGCGGGAGTGCTGGGAATAAGTATGGTGACGGGACTGACCGCCTGCGGCAGCAGTGACGGCACAAAAGTGGTATTTACCACAGGATTTGGGAAAAATGAGGTATTTCGGATCGGGGACGAGTCCTGCTCTAAGGCGGAGATCATGATCTACCTGACCACGACCCAGAATCAATATGAGAATGTCTACGGGACGGAGATCTGGAATACTTCCCTGAACGGAGTGACTCTGGAGGATAATGTCAAGGAGACAGTGCTGGCAAGGATTGCTCAGATCAAGACCATGTACCTGCTGGCAAAAGAGAAAGAGGTCACGTTGGATGAAGCCGAGGAGGCAAAGGTCGTTCAGGCGGCACAGGAGTATTATTCTTCCTTAAATGATACGGAGATCGAGGCTATGGGTGCCACGGAGGAGATTGTGGAGAATCTGTATCGGGAATATGCCATGGCAGACAAGGTCTATCAGTTGATTATACAGGACATCAATCCGGAGATCAGTGATGACGAGGCTCGCAAAATTACGGTGCAGCAGATCTTTTTTGCAACAGCATCCACGGATATGGACGGAAACCTGAAGCCTTATTCGGAAAGCTCCATTCAGAGTGCCTATGAGAAAGCCTGCGAGGTAAGAGACCTGGCGGTGGACGGAGAACACGATTTCACGGAACTGGCATCCAAATACAGCGACGATTCCGAGATCACCTATTCCTTTGGCAAAGGAGAAGCGGAGAGCGCTTATGAGGAAGCGGCTTTCAATTTGGCAACAGACGAGGTGAGCCAGGTTGTGAAATGTGAACGAGGCTATTACATTATCAAATGCATCAATACGCTGGATCGGGAAGAGACGGACGCTAATAAATTAAAGATTGTAGAAGAGCGGAAACGGGAAGTCTTCGGGCAGGAGTATGACAGCTTTGTGAATACACTGGTGCGTCAGCTCAATGACAAGCTGTGGGATGAGATCACGCTGATCATGGACGAACAGGTGACTACGGACAACTTTTTTGATGTGTATGCAAAGTACTTTCCGGAGGAGTAATTTCTGGTTTTTTACACGCTTTATTAAAATTTTAGAATTACGGAAATATTGATAAATACTGGATTTTTGACTGATTGTTAGCACTCATTTATAATGAGTGCTAAATTTGCCTTGACTTTTTAATTTTACAGTCCTACACTTAGAATCAGTTAGGAAACAGTCAGCCATGGCTGTGCAATTTTAGAAAAGGATGTGGTAATAATGGTAGCAAAAAACGGCAGTTTGTCAATTAACAGTGAAAACATATTTCCGATCATTAAAAAGTGGTTGTATTCCGATCACGACATTTTCTACAGAGAGCTGATCTCTA